>Ga0209190_1001001_pt1 | contig 20174 bp, 19 predicted proteins | sample M_140205_XF_Meta_FD_187315 | JGI IMG/M metagenome (GOLD analysis project Ga0209190, IMG submission 187315) | Freshwater microbial communities from Lake Montjoie, Canada to study carbon cycling - M_140205_XF_MetaG (SPAdes) (version 2) | ecosystem: Environmental > Aquatic > Freshwater > Lake... | reverse complement strand
GAACATACATGATGCCGATTTCGCGCGAGAAACAGGAACTGGACTCCGCACGCTGGAAGATCTCGGAGACGCCGCCTTTGTAGGCGGCGGGTCGATCCATGAGTCGCGCCCCGTCTGCCGCAAGCAAATGCTCGGAGATTACTGCGCCATGGCTGGCAGCTTCCCCGGGAGTAAATAATCCTCCGATCATCGAGCGCGTCATGGGCAGCAGGCGGTAGTGGATGCCCGTCTGCTGGTCGGACGGGTGGAGGAGCGGTTGTCCGTTTAGCGCGGAATCCGAATCAAAGAGGAAAAACCCGCACACCACTCCGTCAATGATGAGGAAGCGGTGGAAGTCGCGGTGAACTTCATCGGCAAAACCGCCGAGACCGGCGAAGGTCCGCCCGCTGCGGCGGCTCACCTCTTCGAGGCGGCGCAGAACCTGATAGGAAAGGGCGACGGTCCATGAGCTGACGAGCCGTTCGCGGTATTCCGGTTTGGCCGGTTGCAGCGAATCATCCCAATCGCCGTCCATGTAGCGAACCAGAGAGGTGCCGGCTCTGCAATTGCGGCGGAGCCAGGCGAGGCTGTCCTCGACGTGCTCGATGAGGGGGGAGCATCGCTCGGTGCGCGATCCCTCCCCGTAGAGCGTCCACGCGACGGGTTCGTCCAAGATGCTGAAATCCGCGGTCGCTTCCACATAGTCGCAGAGAGCCTTGAGCGGCCAGAGCGGGATGTCACCATGGCTGTGCGACTGCTGAATGTGGCCGAACGGATTAAGCATGAACCACTGCGGCCATTGATGCCCGCCCTCGTATTGGTGCGAGTAAACATCGAGCACAACCTGACGACATGTGCTGCTGCATCCAAGCGCGAGCAACAACTCCACCGACCCCTGGGTCACGTCGCGGGTGCCCCAAGCACCGCCGTTGTATTGCTCGATTCCGTGGGGAACCGAGAAGTGAATCATCGCGTTGTGCACAAACCACGGGAGGCAGCAGTTGAGACGGGAGATGGCCTCGGACGAATCGCTGAAGCGAATCCCGGTGGCCAGGTTCGACCAGTCATCGTTGCTCGTTTCATCATCAGGCGGCGCGCCGAATTCCGCGGTGATCTTAATTCCAAAACGGGCAACCGCATTGGTCCGAATCACCAGCATGGCATGGTCGGAAGAGCCTCCATCGAGGCATTCGGCGCCGGCGATTTCGGCCACGATGGACGGATCATCAACCGCGATCCGGAACGCCGCCGCCCCGTCATGCTGCCTCCAAAGATTTCCCTCGGAAGGCCGGACCCAAGCGACCGCCTCCCGCTCGTCGATCTCAAGTTCGGCCGGCTCATCGTATTCGTTAACCCCGCCAATCAGGCCGTGGCTGATGAGAAATTCGGCGGGCGGTCCGGAGATGATGCGGACCTCAAGACTGCACACACTGTTTTCCGCATCCACCGCGACGCGCGCCTCGACGGTGCGATGGGAAAGGCGGTAGCACCAACGGACTTCGGCCAGACCCATGTCAAAGAACGAAGGCACACCGAGCAGGCACCAGCCGGACTCGTCGCGAATCCAAATGCGCTGACCAGCGGAGGCGATGAGACCCAGCGGCTCCCGCGGAAAGCTGAGAAGACGGTGAAAGGAGGTATGCCCAGCGCTGAGAAGAGAGTTGAAGACCCCCGCGGCAAAGCACGTCGTCGTCATTTGATACGGCTGCGGATAGATGCCCTTACCGGATCGAAGGATCGTGGCGTGAGGCCGACCCATGGCGGCCTCCTTTGCGCGCGTGACAACATGGCGGGCCTCGTCAGCGGTGAAGAAGGACCACAAATCTCCAGCCGGAGAACGCTCCACTACATCCCACTTCCCCGGGAACATGGCCTGCAATTGTTTTTCCTCCATCGCGTCGCCATGAACAACACGCGGCTGATCAAAAATGGAGAGGACGGGATCCGCCAATACGTTGTGCTCATGGGCGGCTCCATGAGAACGAGAAGCTGAAACTCTCTCGTCCAGCCACGCCAGGCATTTCACGGAAGAAGGTTCGGGATGATGGTCCGAGTAAATGCCCATGAAGCTGCAATGCGATTTCTGACCTGGGGGGGCAGAGAACGCATGCGACCTCAGCGCCACATAGGAGAATTCGCCCTGTCGGGTTCCCGGCAGGGGGGATGCGCCATCTTGCAGAACGGGCGGCAGAGCATCCGAGCGTGCAATGCCCGCACCAAAGACGTCTCTGGCCTCGGTGGCGAACTCGTCGCACCCCCCGAGGCAGGCTTGGAGAAGAAGCGGATGCCTTCCGTTAACGTCCAGATTCTGCCGACTGGCAATCACCTTCCCGCACTTCGGGTCATCGAGTGCCATGTGGTCGATGTATTGGCTTGTGTAAGCTTCATTGATCCGCGCGGCCGCTGGGCTGGTGAGACCGATGTCGAGACCGTGGAACGCCTGCCAGCTCAGCCCATCTGCACCGCGATTTGTGAGCGAAATCTCCAACAACCAAGTCGAGCGTTTCGAATCGAGGGTCAGCCTTGCGGTCACGGCGAAGGCGGCTTTTTCCAACGTCCATGAGGCCTGCATTTCACGCGCCGAAAAAGCCGCGGACGATCCGGCCCCAATCAGCGGAACCACCTCACGCCGCCCCGCTTGTTCCACCTCGACGTAGAGTCGATGCAGTCCCCCCGCAAGTGGGCAACCAAAGACCAGATTAACCAGGACATCGGAACCGCAGCGCACGGAATGAAGGCGACCATTGGGATGAAAGCGAAAATGCAGGCCGGCGGGATCTCCGACTGTCAGGATTGGCAGAGCGTCGTGGTCGGCCAGGGTGCGACGCGTTGTGGTGTTTGCCCCCGCAAGGGCGATGGTCGTTGTCATGGGCTGATGTCCTGTTGTTTCGCCAGATGTCTTGCCTTCAAGATCGCCTTGATCTCATAAGACCTTTCCTCCGTGAGCGGATAAAACTTCAGCAACCAAAGCGTCAGGAGGCAGAGCAACAGTGGAAGACCAATCTCCACGGCACGTAGCCGGAACAAAGTCAGAGCTGGCTGGGCGGAAAGGACCGGAATGGTTTCCTGCAGTCCTTTCAGCCTGGCGGCAACTTCGCTGCGGTCATGCGAGGGACTCATTAGCTCGTCCAACCGAACCCGCAGGGCGTCGGTTTCCGCGGCCAACCGGCTGTAATGGTCCTTGCTGGCGGGGTTTTGCCCGGCCTCGGCGGAGAAGTGGGTCGCCAGATCGCCCGCAAAGCGACGTGCCTCCCCGAGCGCTTCGAACTCGTTGCCGCTGGAGCTCTCGATCGCCTGAATCGCCACTCTCATCCTGCCGCCGAGATCGTCGATTCCGGTGGACTGTTTCTGGTCAAACTGGGTGAAGAGGATCAACGCGCCGGTGACGAAGCTGGCAATGGCTATTCCCATCTTGATGAACCACCAGTAAACCGAGCAATAAATCCCCTCCGAACGGGTCTGCGTGTGCAGTTCGTCTTCATCGCACACGTCACCAAGCATGGATGATCCGAGGGTGAAAAACAGCAGCATTCCCGCTGAGAGCAGGATGGTGGGGATAAGGACCAGATACGGAAACTGGGGGTTGTAGCAAACAATCTTCGACACTTGGGCGCAGAACATCAGACCAATGGCCAAACCCAGCGTGCGGTTCTTGCCGAGGCGCCGGCTCAGTCCGTTGAGGAAAAGCACCGAGACCAATCCGGTGATCGCCCAAACGGTTCCGGTAATTCCGAGTAATGGCCCCGCGGCGGCTTTGTCTCCCCCGTAAATGTAGAAGATGATGATATAGTAGCCCAACAGGCTGACGAAGTTGAACCCGGTGGCCAAGGTGAAGATGATCGCCACCAACCGCAGAAACGTCTTGTTGCGCACGGCGGTTCGCATCTCCGACCAGAACGGTTTTCGCTGCTGCGACTTGGCCAACTCGAAGCCCGGCTCGCGGCAGGCTAAAAACCACCAGAACGACATCGGGATCAAGATTGCTGCGATCAGCATCGAGACCCAGCGCATGCCATCGACCTCATTGCCCCCCACGCCTTTGAAAAACTCGAGATTGGCCAGGGCAAACAACCACGGCGTGCCCATCGCAAACAAATTCCCAAGGAAACTCTTGGCACTAAACAATCGGGTGCGCTCGTGGTAGTCCGGCGACATTTCCATCCCCAGCGCACCGTGCGGAATTTCAAAGAGGGTGCAGGAAGCAAAAAAAATAATGAGCGCAAAAAGAATATAGCTGATCTGGAACCAGCTAAAGGCCTCCGGGGTTCCAAACCAGGCCTCCACCGCCCCGCCCTTGGGCACCCACCACATCATCACGAAGCTCAGCGCCACAGCAATCCCGCCAATCAAAAGAAATGGCCGACGCCGTCCCCACCGTGTGCGCACATTGTCCGAGACATGCCCGATAATTGGGTCCACCACGGCATCGCAGAGACGGGGAACGATCATGGCCAGCCCCAGCCAAAAGGCACTTAAACCCAGCCCAATGTTGCCGATCAAACCCATGAGCTGCCCGGCAATGTTAAAGAGCGCGATCGGGATCACGCCTCCGAAACCAAACGCGACCAGCTGCGGCCAAGGAATCCGGTCAGCCGCCGCTGTTTGGTGCTGGGTTGTTTCACTCATGGGAGAAAGCCTCGCGCTGATCGTGATTGTTCGGCCATTTTTCCCGCAGTAGAGCTGTGAGTTCGAGGACTTGGGTTTGGGCATCTGGTTGGTCCGCCCGGTTGACGTTCCCTAGTGGATCATCTTTCAAATCGTAGAGTTCCCGAGCTACGAGGGCCCCGTCCTTAGTCTCCCAAAGGGTAAACCGGTAGCGATCCGTCCGGATGGAACGCCCGTTGACACCACGACGTGAGAATTGAGAAAAGGCCAGGTTCGCCGCGGGCGCAGTGAGCTCATCCATTATCGGCAGCAGGCTTTTTCCCTCGCAATGCCGGGGTATCGGAAGGTCCGCAGCAGCGCACAAGGTCGGGTAAACATCCGCCAATTCGACGATATCATCCACGACCTGACCACCCCGACCGTGGCCGGGAGCGCGGACCATACAGACCACCCGATTGGTCGCCTCCCAATTCACCTCCTTGCACCAAACTCCATTGTCACCCAGCTGGTAGCCATTGTCGCCGACCAAGGCGATCACCGTATCCTCGTAAAGTCCCAGATCCTTCAAGGCGGCGATGATCCGTCCCACCTGGGCATCGACATAGCTCACGCAGGCGTAATAGCCGTGCACTGCCTGCCTCTGCAGCTCCTCCGTCAGCGGCTGACCCTCCGGCACGTCGGCATAGGACCAGAGTTCTCCGAATCGGTTGACGGAAACCTCCGGGGCTCCCTCGGGAAATTGCCCGTTCGTGGCGAGCGGAAGCGAATCCCTATCGTAAAGGTCCCAGTATCTTTTTGGAGCGCACCATGGCAAGTGGGGATGGCGAAACCCAACCGCGAGGAGAAACGGCTTCTTCTGCCTGGCCAGATCTGCCAAGGACCGCACTGCCTCCTGTGCCACCATTCCGTCGCAATAAGCCTCATCGGGAACATCCTCCGCCTCCCAACTAGCGGGCACCCGCTGCTCGTTCGGACGTTCCGGCGAGAAGAACTGGGCGGCGAGGACCTTGTTCTCCAACCGCACATAATCGAGCCATGGGGATTCCACAAACGGGAGGGTCCATCCGCCAGCAGGCCCCGGACCATCGTGGTAAACCTTGCCGAAGCCCGCCACCTCATACCCGCTGTCCGCGAAATAGCGGTTCAGCACCAAGGCATCCCTTAGGACCACTGGGGAAAGCTCCTGCCGACTGTTGCCGTAAACCTTGATGCTGTCCGGACGCATACCGGACATGAAACTCGAGCGGGACGGGTTGCAGATGGGATATTGGTCGTAGGCTCGGGTAAACAGGCTGGAATCCTCCGCAAGGGCGTCGATGGCCGGGGTTATTGCGCTGGAATCGCCGTAGCAGCCCAACTGGGGACGCAGATCGTCCACGATGAAGAAGACGACGTTCTTGGACTTCGCCTCAGCCACCGATAGGCACCTGAAGATAACAAGTGAAACCAAGAGCAGATGCCGCAGCCCTCTCATCATGGGGACCTTTCTCGCCGCCCGCGCTGAGGGGGCAGCAAAGCACCTAGGCCCCTTTCCTCGGCCACACACCAGCGCTCTTCTTCAACACTGCGCAAAAAACTCCTGCGGTTAGTCTTGGTTGGGGTTCTAAAGTTTCGCATGGTCTTCTCAGCCCGATCTGGGAGGTGGACTTGAAGCGACTGGAGCGGCTTAGCCCCTTGCTGCCGAGTGGGCATCGTTGAGGAGAAACACCATGCCCGTCAATGTAAATATTTACTGTCAGGATGCACAAACCCACAAGAAGGGCTTGCGTTTTGAGGGGCGCAATTGACTTGAACATTCCGGACGAAACATCACATAGTGCAACGCCAGACTAGCGGGCCGAAAATGAAAAAACTTACGGGCATTCGGATGATGGCCGAAAGGCTTGGCGTTTCAACAGCCACCATCTCCCGGGCATTGCATCCAGACACATGCCATACGGTAAAAGAGGGGCGGCGGCGGGAGATCATCGAGTTGGCCGACAAACTGCGCTACCGGCCCAATCCTGGCGCACGCATGCTGCAAAAGGGGTTGAATCCCACCGTCTGCGTGTTGATTCCCAGACAGGAAGGGGTTTTCTTCAGCGAATTTTACGGCCGTATTCTGGGGGGAGTGATCCACGCGGTTGAGGGAACCAAATGGGAGGTAGGCATCAGCACCGTCAACATGGAGGGGAAAAATGCCCTGGATGAATTTCGTCGCATCCGAATCGGGAGTTCCGCCATCATCTACGCGGGGCGGCCCCTGACGGCGGCCCAAGTCGATGAACTCTCCGGCTACCATAGTCCTGCGGTTCTGCTGAGTTCATCACTACCGCCCGACTATCCGGCAGAAAATACGGGATGCCATGTTCTCGGCGTGGACAATTTTAGTGGTGCGATCTCTGCGGTCAATTACATGGTCGAGTTCCGCCACACGCGCATCGGCGTTATTCTTGGCCCGAGTGATTCCCGCGATTTCGCCGAGCGGGAACGAGGATATCGCGAGGGCTTGGCCAGGGCCGGGATCGAATTGAAAGAGAGCATGTTCTTCAACGGGTCCTATGACCACGAATCCGGCCGGGTCGGGTGTGAGTATTTTATGGCCCAAGAACCGCGGCCGACCGCCTTGATTTGTGCCAGCGATAGCATTGCCTTTGGCGCGATGGATCAGGCCAAAGAGCAGGGCATCACCTGCCCCCGGGACCTTTCCATCATCGGCTTCGACGATGGGCCATGGGCCACCGCCTGTTCTCCTAAGCTGACCACCGTTCGCCAACCCCTGCAGAAGTTGGCCGATCGCGCTTTAGCACTCCTGACCAGTTCGATGATGAGTTCCGAGGCAAACCATCGAGAGAGAATCTTTCTGGCCACATCGCTGAATGTGCGGGAGTCCACCAGCTTGGCCAAGGGCTAGAATCCGGGCCTCCTCCGCCCCACTTTGACGCCCCGCGCAAGCTGATCAGTCAACCGTTACTCCGCAAACGAAATCTTCCAATTCGTCTGCATTGCGTCGCCCAGCACGGTGGTCATTGGGTCAGTAAAGCTGAAGAAGCGAAGTTCCAATCCCCACTCGGGGCGGTCGGCGAAAAACTGAAGCTTGGCGACGAGAAAGTCACTGGTCACTTTGAAGAGAAATTTCCCCGTCGACATTTGGCGGAAAGTGAAGGTCCGTGATTCTTTGAAATCCACGGGCTTCTCAATTCCTGGAAACACCTGCACGCCCCCTCCTCGACCATGACGTCGCGGGCGAACTCCTCCGGAACCCAGAGGCTGGTGAAAGCGAATCCTTTAACTGGATTGTTCGCCTGCCATCATCCCTTCACGATGACATCCGAGCCTTCAACTCGTGCATTCACGCTGAGCGAAAGCTCCGTCTTGTCGGAGAAGACATAACTCCCAGTGCGCGCAAGATCCTCGCCCTCCGCTGCAGAGGCTTCGGCCGTTGGTTTCAGCGCATTCCAAGGCTGCGTGATGTTGTCCGTCACAAAACTGCGGGTTTGGATCTCGCCCACATCGCTGACGATGACGATGAGCTCGGCATAGCCTTTGCGGATTTCGAGTGTTGGACCCCAGCCGCCAGGGTGGACACGGTGAGCAGGAGGGCCAGGAGAGTTCTTCTCATTTCGCGTTGGCTTGGCTGGCGGCGAGAAAAGCCGGGATCAGTTTTTGCGGCAGGGTTTCCAGCATATTGCCCATGCCCTGGTCATGGGAGGTGACCACGGCGATGAGGTCCAACTCGGGAACCATGAAGATGAACTGGCCGCCAGCACCGCGGCCTTGGAAGCTGTGATAGGTCTTGCCGCCGACGTCGAAGTCGTCGATCCACCAAAACAGGCCGTAGCGCTTGTTGACCGCACTGGGGGTGGTCGCCCGCACGATGTAGTCCTCGGGAATAAGCTGCTGCCCCTGCCACTTGCCCTTGTTCATGATGAGCTGACCGATCTTCAACATGTCGCGCGACAGCATGCCCGCCCCGGCTGCCGACTTAGGAAGGCCACTGACGGATTTCTCCCAGTTGTAATTGGTGATGCCTAGGGGCTTGAGAAGTTCGTCCCGGATGAAATTCTCGGCCCCGCCGGGAACCACGGCGTTCAGCACCTGCATGGCCATGGCCGGGTCGGTTTCCTGATACTTGAACTCCCGCGGCGGGGGCGGAATCGGCGCACTGTTCTCCAAGTAAGCTTGGATTTCGCCTTGCCCCTGGAGTTGGGCGGGTTTTCTTCGCAGTTCCTTGAGCTTCGCCTCATCGACCCTAATGCCCGAGAGCATGCCCATCGCTTGGGCGAGCGTGATGCCATCGGCACCGGGGGCGAGTTTGGCAGCATCGAGTTCCTTGAGGAAACTGATCACGGGTTTGTCGAGGTCCTCCATTTTAAGATGGCCAAGCTGGATCGCGCGCCCCAACGCCAACGCGGTGTAGGACTTCGTGATCGACATCTGGTAGTGCGGATAGTTCGCGCGGCCCCGGCGGTAATAGGCCTCAAGGAGAAGTTTTCCCCGATAGGAAACAAGTAAACTGTCCACAGCCCCGACCGTTTTCTCCCCATTGCGGCCAGCCACGGTCGTGGGTGGAGCAGACAAGTCTTGGGCAAACTGCAGGACGGCATTCGCATCCCCGCCGTCAACCCCCAGTTGGCCGACCACCAGCCCGTCCTTTTTATCCTCGGGGCGGGCGCTGACGTAAGGCTTCTCCAGATCTGGTAACTTGGCTTCCTGCGCCCAAGAAACATCCTTGGCATTGAGCGCCGTGACCTCGGGAGCAAACCCGTTGCCAGCTTCATCCTGAGCGTTGGCAAAAGAGAGAAGACCGATGGAAACAAGAACGGCAGGGAGGCCTGCAAATATTTTCATCGCATCTCCATGACTTCCTCCGCGGCGATTGGCAAGGTAAAATGACCTGCCCCGCTTTTTCGCGTTTCACTATTGCGTTTCTCCGATCGTGGATTCGCGTGCGATGGATCGCATTTAGGAGTCGAAATTTCCTGCCCTTTGGAGAATCGCCTCCTCTAGGCCATGAGTCCGTAAAGGCCTACGCCCAACCCAATTCGTCTCAAAACTCTCGATGGCATCCTTGACCCAATTCTTTCGACTCTTTAGATCAAGAATTCGTGAATTGAAATCCTTGTCTAAGGGGGCGGTGGTTGTCAGGGGTTTACCTGACGAGGGGAGCGATAGCGCGTGAGACGCTCCGGCCCCAAGCAGGAAAACGTTGTCTAGATTCTTGAGGCGCCGGGTTCTTAAATTCTTACCTAACGTCTAGCTCATCCACGGCGGGGAAGGAAGCCCGAATTCAAACTGGAGCGTTGTCCGCCGTTGGATGGAGCGTCTCTTTACGGTGAATTTGCGAAGCACAAATATAATGACAGCAATCGGATTGTATCTTGAAAATAGGACTCCCTTTTACCCAACTGATACTCGACCGCCTGTTTGTAGTCTTTACTACGGTTGGCAACTATCAGGCTACACATATGTGGCGCAGTGAAGGCTCCGTCTGTCCAGTCATTGAGCGGGACGCCGCTAAGCTTGTATCCCGCCATAAAGTCCTGATTGAGGACCTTGCCGACTCCCCGATTGAAAATGGCGAGTAATTCCTTGGAGTTTTTGTCGCCATCGACCAGTGCAGCATGAGACAAACGCCATGGGACACGACAGGAATTGTAGTACATGGCTCCGTCGTGCTCGCTCTCAAGATACTTTGGAGGTGCGGGTTTCCACATGCCGTCGGTTTTAACGACGAAGTCGGGGAAAACTCCTTGATCACTGACGGTAGAATGAAGAATTTTAAAATGCACCTGCGCTACACGTGTCCAAAGCGTTGTGTTGGATACTTCGGCAAACTTTCGAAAATGGGTTGGCATAATGTCGGATAGACGAACCGAATTCTGCTTCGTATCCCAATCTCCTCTTCGAAGCGAAAAATCCTCGCGAATGAGAGACTTCTCAATTCCAGCTATAACTGATTTCGCCTGATCTCTATATTTCGCCTCATCCCATTTCTCGGCCGCCAACAGCAATGCATAGGCGATATCCATATCACCGTCTGTGGCACATGCGGTTTCCACAGGAGTCTTCTGGGTATCATCGACCCGCCAGGCCATAAGGCGTGAATCAATATTACTTCTAAAAGCCTGTTGAAACCGATTTAATGATTCGAATTCCTGCTTGGCTCGGGTGTCTTTGACCTGCGACAGATACACTGCAATTAGCATTCCGTAACCTTGCGCTTCAGAACATGTCGTGCCCTTACCTTCATAATCGACAAACAGGCCGCCCTCGACTCGGCTGCTTTCCTTGAGGTATTTGCCGCGCCAGTAATTGTGATATTCGTTGATTTGTTTCGATTCCTCAGGAGACAAATCAGCCGCCAAAACTGTCGGAACAACGAGGAGGTATAGCAATGGGAATATCCACATGTTACGTGCAGTTTGTTGACATAACGTATAGTTTACAACAGTTCGTTGATATTGCGTTTTGCGACTGGTCGCATTTTACCGTAAACGCGAATTGGTTGTGACATGCACAGACCTCGGAATCGCTTCTAATACCAATGTCTACCCGCCCGAGCTGGTTGTCGCAAGAATTTCGCGATGTATTCCTTCACCCTCAATCCGGCAAGCAAATCCCAAACGCCCCTTTGATCGGCCAGAGCACTTGAAGCAAATCGGAGAAACCAACAGCCGACCGCATCTCCCGGTTCCCAAGGGCGGTCAACGGGAACAGCCTAGCGTTGCCCAGTCCGGATCGATTCCCCGTTGCCCCATGCACCAACCTGTGAGGTGTAGACCTGACCTCCCGCACGCGGTGAAGGACACTCGCAGCTGCGCAATACTGCTTCTCACCTCTCCCGCCCTGCATGCCGAGGATGCGGCACCTGACAAACGCGAGGCGATGTTCAAGCGCCACGATACGAATGGCGACGGATCGATCAGCAAGGAAGAATGGATGTCCAGCAAGGGAGCGAAAAAAATGCCGAACGCGCAGAGAAAAAGTTCACCTCGATGGACAAGGACAGCAACGGAAGTCTCTCGAAAGAGGAATACACCGGTGCGTCTGACGGGGAAAAGGAAGGCAAGACGTCCGCGCAAGCGGAGCAGTAGTCTGTCATAAGGCCCCAGAGCGGAGCCGGTCGCAAGAATCCCGGCGATACGCCTGACTGCAGCCCGCTACCGCAGCGGTCTGACTTTTCACTCCTTGGCGAGAACTTGCCGCGCTGCAGCCCGTCCCGACAGCCATGCACCGTGGGCCGTTGCAGGGTAATCAACTGACATCGCTTCGCCGGCAAAATAAATTCCTCCCGGCAGGGGTTCAGCAAGCACTCTGCGATCATCCGGGCCGGAGCCGACGGCCGCAAACGAATAGGCTCCGCGCGTCAGCGGGTCGCCTCCCCAGCGGGTGGACAATACCGCCCGCGGCTTGGGGAGCGTCAGACCCGACATCCGCTGCAAAGCATCGAGAGCCGCAGAGGAGACCTCCTCATCCCCCATCTTCTCGATCCGGCGGGCACCCGCTCCGCCGTTCAACGCCATGAGCACCGGGCGACCGAGGAATGGAGTGAGGTTACACCACTCCGACCAGGCGAAATCCGGCGCTCCGCCCCTCATCCTCCAGACCTGCTCCCGCGGCAACGGTGCCCCGTCGTCAAACAGCAGAAACAACTTTTGCAACAAGCCAAAGCCGAGCCGGCTCAGCGCCGTCATCTTCCGCCTCGGCCAACCGGGGACAAACCGGACCGCCCCTGCCTTCAACACACCCAGAGGCAGTGTCACCACCACCGATCCCGCCTCCCAGCGCGATCCATCCCCGGTCACAACGTAGGGCGAGCCCCCCTGCGTTCCGATTTCAACGGCCAAGTGGCCGGTGCGCACATCGAGCCCCCTCGCCGCCGCCTCGGCCAGTCCGCCGAGGCCACCTGCGATGAGGCTGTCGCCCCCTCCGAATTCACCGCCCTCGTCCCACCACCATGCGGACAACTCGTCAGGCCCGGCGCCGTAATCGAGCGTGATCGATGAATGAACCTCCGACGCCAATTCTGCCCTCGCACCGATGTCCAACTTCTTCCGTCGTTCGAACCTCGCCAGACCGTCCTGCAGAGGAACATCTTGCGATAAAGTCTCGCTCCAGTTCCTCGAAAAGTGCTGCGCATCCTGCAGCAAACTCTCAGCCCGTGCCACCTGCTCTCGCTCCATCACCCGGCCCGGAGCACTGAACGTCTGCACATCGTCCCAGTCAAACTGGCGGGGCGATTCACCCTCTGCCTGCGCCAGGTTCGTCAAGGGATTCCCTTGCCACCCGTGGATCCACATCGCCCCCTCGTCCACCTCGACCACACCTCCCAACCGCGCCGAACGTGCGCGGCCACCGCTGCGCGGCGCGGCTTCGAGCAGGATGACGCGGGCCCCGGCCGCCTCCAAATCCCGCGCCGCCGCCAAGCCACTCAACCCTGCGCCGACCACGACCACGTCGGTCCGCGACGGCGCCGCGCGCCCCTGCTCCGGAAACACCACGCACGTGCCGGCACCGGCGACCGTGCGTAGAAAATCGCGACGCGTCCAGTTCATCCCCGCCATAATACACCGTCTGGCTCCCCGCCCAAGCAGCCGATGACCTCGGCGAAATCACCACCCAGACCCGACGGGAAGGCATCCTCCACTTCGGCTTGCCGCTGCCGACCGTGGATGTTCCGTGCCGGATTCCCCCATCTCGGAGGCGGCTGCAAAAGCTCAAACGCAACGCGCACAATTACCATTTCGTAAAGACGCTCGCCCTTCGGCTCCCCCCGCGCGCCCGTAAAGCACGCGAATGCTGCCGTCTTCGAAAGCCGCAATGTCCGAGTTGTTGGGTCCAGTGTATAGGCACGTAGGGGTGACGCCCAGTCAAGGCCTCCCCGTCGTCCGTGCTCAATTGCAACGTGCCGTCGGCCCTCATCTCCGAGTTCGACGGGTTCGAAACCCGGATGTTGCCAGTGCCCATCTCTTCATTGAGCGAATGGAAAGCCGGACTTCCCTGGCAGCCCCGCGCAGTTGTCACCATTTTGTCACCACCATGAAAAAGGCCCGGAAAATCCGGGCCGAGAATTGCGCTTAAACTGTTGGTGGAGAGGTGGTTGCGTGGGCGGGATTTGAACCCGCGACCTTCAGGTTATGAGACCGTCACCACACAAAACCCCTACAAAGCTCCGCCACCCAGCATCTAAAAAAAGCTCCCCTTGGCAGGGCGGGAGCTTTTTTCGCCCAGACCCGTGAGGGTCTGGACTTGGACCCGCAGGTCCTCTTTCCGCTAGTTGGCCCACCAGCCGATCTCTGAGTCCAAAAGACCGTGAAGCCTTTCGGTTCTGCGAGGCAGCTCAGCGAGATTTCCCTTCAACACCTCGCTATAGCTGTTGAAGAGAGACCAGGCATTTCGCCCGTTGAACTCCTCGTGGCTCGGTTCCCGCCATTCCTTGAGCAGGTCAGGCAGTTTGCGATTGGGCAGAACACCGACATCCACCGAGCGGATCACGATGTCGTGGACCTGTTCGTCGGTGAGGTCGTGTTCTTTGTATCGCTCGATGCGTTGGTCTTGGTGTTGCCAAGCAGTCATGAGCTTGCCGATGGAACCTTGGACCAAGGTCACAAGATCCCTGCGGATGAACCTGGTGTGTTTGCGGGTCACGCGAATCTCTCCCGAAAAGGAAAGATTGTCGCAGACGAAGACCGATGCACCGGCCACGAGACCGGCCGGAAACGTCTTGTCGTGCGAGTTGCGGATGCCCAACACGTACGCGTAGTCCTGCTCCCTCAGTTCACGGCTGCGGACTTCGATCAGTCCGAAATAGCGCAGACCCTCGTGCGAGAGACTGTGCGCCATACTGCCGATTTGCAGGTGGTTCAGGGACAAGCTTTCCTCCACACGCTCGATCAATTCGATGTGCGGGATGGGCTGCCACGTGTCCGTTGCTCTCGGTGTCTCCGTGCATTGCACTTCGGCCCGAGTGACTTCGTTACCTCCGCAGTGCAGGCAGAGCTTGGGGCTGCGCCTGGCTGGAACCGGAGGATTTTCGATTAATCCAATCATGGTTGTTCCTTTCTCAATGAAAAGGGACCGGAGGTTTTTGTCCTCCGGCCCCGTGGTTGTTGTTGTTTTTGGTCAGAGAAGCTCGAATCCGAACTCTTCCATCTCGTCCTTGAGCAGCCTGTATTCGGCGGCATCGGTGGACTGTGGGTCCATGTTGTCGATGCGCAGCTCGAAGACCGGCAGCTTCAGGTCTTTTGGAATGAGCAGATGAGCTTCCCCGTTGCGGCCATCGACGCAGACGTAGATGGCATTGGTTTCGAGGTGCATGGCGATCAGCCGAACTTTTCCTCCCAATCGTCTTGGCAACACTCGCAGCGGAATTCGGATTTCTCCGGTTCCACGCGATTGGCCGCCACGATGTGGAGGTGTTCTCCCTCGATGACTCGTTGACCAGAGATGATTTCGGTGCAGTCGCAGCACACGAATTTCATCTCTGGCTTCACGCCTTTGGATGAGAGGATGGCCATGTCAGTATCCTTTGATCCGACGGGTTCCGATCAACTCGCCCCAGACGTCGAGCGCCCGAAACTCGCAGAAGTCCGGTCCGGAATCCTTAAAGTCCGAACAGTGGACCTGCAGAGCTTCGAGGTGATCGATGGTTGTCCTTGGGAACCCAGGTCCGAAGGGCGGGAACATTTCAGCGAGCTGCTTGGCCGGTTCCCCTTTAAGGGTTTCCTGCAGTCTCACTATTTGCCTCCCTTCACCTGAGTGACGTAGACCCAAATGCCAAACCCCAGCACGGCGAGAATCGCCGCGGGGATCAGAGCAGGGCCCAACGTCGCCAAAAGCACCATCACGAGCAGGGCGACCAGCAGCACTCCCAGGATGGGAATCAGCCGCAGGATGAATTGAATCAGGTCATTCATCGCCGCCTCCCTTCTTGCCAAGGAGTGCGATAATGGTAGCGCCGATGACGATCCCCAGACCGATGACGGACAAACCGGCACCCACCGGACCCATGTCGGGTCCCTTGTCGCCGCAGCCGGTCAGGCCGAAGACTACGATCACCGGCAAGACACAGCGGATGGTCTTCCCAACCGAAGGCAACCGATGAACGTGCTCCTTTATGGATTTTCTGACGATCCCCTCGATGCGCACGAAGAAGTCATCCGACACCCTCGTGAACTTGTGGTGACGAGTCTGACTCGCATCCAAGGCGAAGCGTTTGACGGCTCGCTTGTTGATGAGCGTGTTCATTTGCGCACCTCCGGCCAGAGCTGGCACTCGTGGAAGAACTCACACGAACTGCAAGCCAACGAAGGAGCAGGGACAAAGTCCTCACGCTCCACGCCGTCCACATAGCTCTCGACCTGCCGCAGGAACTTCTGCTCCCGCTGATCGGTCATGGCGCCGACGTGGGTCACAACCAACTTGGGAACTTTCGTTTTGACCAAGTGGTGCAACTCGAATCCCGACGCGTCTCTGCCCGTGGCTTCCCGATGAAGGATTCCGTAGGCAGAGAGCTGCGTTTCGTTGCGGTGGATAGCTTGGGCGATGAACGGAGTTGAGGCGGACGTTTTGAAATCCACGACAACTCCCCCGGGACGCACCAAGTCGATCACCCCAACGAGCTTGGGCAAACCATCAGGCAAATCAGCCTCAATGGAGACTTCAACGCCTTCAGGTTTTTCCTCGGCAGGAATCGGAGTGTCTCGCAGATACATGTCCACGAGACCCCACGCCTTGTCCCTTTGCTTCGGCTCTTCGTCGATTTCCCAAGCCACGGGATCTTTCTCTTGGCTGGATTCCCAGTGGAGATCGAAGCCCTGTTTGAGTGACTCGGTATCGAGCGGCTGCCCATACCAACGGGCCTTGCTCCATTGCTGGAGGGCCCAGTGGACTGACTTGCCCACGTGCAACGCCCCAGTGGCCTCTTTGACCAACCCCAGCACGTAGCGGAAGTAGAACTTCAGCCTGCACGTATGGAAGCAGTTCAACCGGCTGGCCGACACCTTGGCCAAGAGGCGCTCGGTATCGACCTTGGCCAACTGCGGAGTGTCGAGGGCGGCGATCAACGGACACCCCCGTTCGCAAATCTGCCGCTGCCCTTGCCGGACTTCTTGCTCGCATGCTCCTCCAGGATTCGTTGGATGAGACCGCTTGCCTGGAGCTTATTGAGCTCCTCCGGCGAGCAGCCGAACATTTCCTGACTCATCTCCTCGGCAACCTCTTTGAGGTTGTGGTCAGAAATGAGCTTGAGGATCAGGCCGCGCTGTTTATCCGAGCAGTGCCATCCATCGCCGTTGCCATTGGTTTTAATCCCATGGGTCTTAAGGCGATTGATTGGTTCCACGTGACCGTTCCCGTTTCCGTACTCGGAACCAGGGACAAAGCCGGTGGTTTGGATCTGTTCGTCAACGCTCTGCTGGAGCGTCTCGTAGAGACGGGCGCTTTCCGCAGCCACGTCACTCACATTGGTTATCTCCGTCTCGCAGGAGACAGAGAACTGGTGACTCGAATATCCCGGTAATCCGAGACGCTTCGAATAGTTGGCAATAAGTTTGAGTGCCATTTGGTGTTTTCCTTTCCGTTTTTGCCTTGGATTCATCCCCAAAACGCAAAAAGCCAGACCCGTGAAGGTCCGGCTAGGCGATGAGAGTGATTCTTTGGCGGTTGTGTTGATCAAGCCGCGGCTTTTGCCGCTTCAGCCTGGTAGTTAATCGGTGTCTTGCGGGTCGAAATCCGGTTCAAGGCATCTTCGACTAACCGGTCCTGGAGCTTTGTCATGGGTAGACGCGCGTCCTTGGCGGCGTAGTAGAGCCTTGTGACCAAATCACGGCGCAAAACAGGCGAGTAGTAGCCGTTACGGGCCATAGTTCCTCCGTTTTGAGGTTGGTTTTTTTGGAAAAAATGCCCCGCATCACTCGATGAAGGGCAAGTCGGGGAGATAGAGGTTCCGCAACCAAGGAATTATGGCGGAATTGGGGGGGAATTTGGGGCGCCCCTCCCGCCCTTCGCGTTAATCCCGGTCCGCAACTGCGGTGGAGTCTACCACGTCCGGGCCGGAGCAACTTGGCACCGTGGCATTTTCCGGTTGCGGAGGCTGCGGAGCGACAATTCGCTCGGCCATCTTCTGCTGATGCTCGCGACTAGCTCGAGCATAGGTGCGAAGTATGAGTTGGCCACCGTCCTGGTGCCCCTGGTAAGAAGCAATGGTCTGCACGTCGATGCCGAGTTCGTGGAGGCAGCGCGAAATAAACATCCGCCTGAAGGCTCTCGGGGAGTAGGCAGGTAGCCCAAGTCGTTGACAGGCTGATTGGAGGGCTTTTTTGGGATCTCTGACTTTGAAAACTTTCTCCTCAGGCAGGCGAATCTCACCTCGAGCTTTGTCCATGCGCTCCAATAAAGGACGGACTGTCGGATAGATCGGGATCGAAAACTCGGTGCGGGTCTTTTGACGAATAAGCACGATTTCTTTGGAGTCAAAGTTGATGTCCTGCCAACGCAACCCTGCGCACTCCGCCTGCCCCAGACCCGCCTTGCCCATGAATTCAACCAGATTGGCACTGTCATCGGCAGTGTCAGCCAAAACCTGAGATCGGATGCTCTCGACAATGCGCTCAAACTCCGCCCAGGTCGGAATGAGCCTTTTGATGTGTGCCTGTCGCTTGCGATATTTGACGCCTTCGGCGGGCGAAACATTGATCATCTTGTCGTCGACGGCATACTGGAAGACCTCCCTTACCAGAGTGAGCACATGGTCTTAGTGGTCGGCGGTTGAATCCTTGAACTTGGCCATGAACTGGAGGACATGGCTTTTTTTGATTTCCCCCACCCTGGTATTGGAGGGGACGGGGAAGTCCGCTTTGAGTTGGCCGAGATAGCGGTTCTTGTATTTGAGGGTGGCCTCGGAACCGGCCATTACTTTCTGGAATTCCCCGAGGAGTTGGCCAAGTGTCTTGCGGAGGGCCAGCCGGTCGACACGGTCGAGCTTGTTGCGGTGTTCGCGCAGGAGCCTTTTGGCCTCCGGCAGGGAGGTGCAGGGGTCGTTGCGGGTCCCAAGCGCCTGGATAATGCGCTCGCCCTTGTGACGGAAGCGGGCGTAGTATCTGATGCGTGCTCCGGAATACTGATAAAGGTTTTCAGCCACTTTGCGCAGTTTGGGTCCTTGGACCTTCTCTGTTGGGCACCTGTCTTCTTCCATGCCCAAAAGAGTGGACGGGCACTAAAAGCGGGTCAATTTCTTTTTTTGGATGTCTCACAACCCACAATTAACAGAGTATTTCGCGCGGTTAGCTCAGCGGTAGAGCGGCTCGTTTACACCGAGTTGGTCGGGGGTTCGATCCCCTCACCGCGCACCCCTCACCGCGCTTGCCGCTGGGCGGGTTTTTGTTTACGTCTTCGGTCAATCATCGTGCCCATGGAAAAACCGCGTCTCTCTTTCTGGCAAATCTGGAACATGTCCTTCGGGTTCTTCGGAATCCAGTTCGGTTGGGGCCTGCAGATGGGAAACATGTCGGCGATCTACGAATACCTCGGCGCCAAGGAAAGCGAACTGCCCCTGCTCTGGCTGGCCGCCCCGCTCACGGGCTTGCTCGTGCAACCGTTGATCGGCCACATGAGCGACCGCACGTGGGGCGTGCTCGGACGGAGGCGCCCGTATTTTTTGATCGGCGCCATTTGTTCCAGCCTTGCGCTCCTCGCCATGCCGCATTCGTCCGCGCTGTGGATGGCGGCCGGCCTGCTCTGGATCCTCGACGCCTCGGTCAACATCAGCATGGAGCCCTTCCGCGCGTTCGTGGCGGATCTTCTGCCCGAGCAGCAGCGCACGGTCGGATTCGCCATGCAGTCGGTCTTCATCGGGGCGGGCGCAGTGATCGCCTCGAAGTTGCCGGAGTGGCTGCACACGATGGGCGGCGTGGGCAATGACACTGGTCCGGGGCAGCCCATTCCCCAGACGGTGCACGTTGCGTTCACCATCGGGGCGGTGGTCTTTTTTCTCGCGGTGCTGTGGACCGTTGTGACAACGAAGGAGAAGCCCCCTGAAGATCTGCAGGCTCTGGAAAAGATGAAGGCGGAGGGATGCGGAGAAATCTGGACTGCTTTCCGCGAGATGCCGCCGCGCATGAAGCAGCTGGCGCTGGTGCAGTTTTTCACGTGGTCCGCGCTGTTTTCGATGTGGATTTATTTCGCGCCGGCCGTGGCGCGCAACATCATGGGAGCGACCGACACCTCATCGGACCTCTACAAGCAGGGCATCAATATCGCGAACTCGTGCTTCGCAACCTACAATCTTGCCGCGTTCTTCACCGCGATGCTTTTCCTGTGGCTGGGCCGTCGCCTCCCGGCCAGAACCATTCACTTCTTCTCCCTCCTGCTGGGCGGGTTGGGGCTTGTTTCCGTCGGCGTGATCCACGACCCCGATTGGTTGCTCGTCGCCTTCATCGGCGTGGGCATCGCCTGGGCCTCCATTCTCTCGATGCCGTATGCAATGGTCTCGTCCGCACTACCCTCCGACCGCATCGGAGTCTACATGGGCATCTTCAACTTCTTCATCGTGATCCCGCAAATTCTCGTCGCGCTGATCCTGAGCCGGGTGATGGATAATTTCCCGGGCT
>Ga0209190_1001000_pt1 | contig 20180 bp, 22 predicted proteins | sample M_140205_XF_Meta_FD_187315 | JGI IMG/M metagenome (GOLD analysis project Ga0209190, IMG submission 187315) | Freshwater microbial communities from Lake Montjoie, Canada to study carbon cycling - M_140205_XF_MetaG (SPAdes) (version 2) | ecosystem: Environmental > Aquatic > Freshwater > Lake... | reverse complement strand
TCCACTTTGATTTTATCCGGTTGCTTGCAGCCACATCCGTCATCCGTTTTCTCGCCGCAACGCTTCACCTTTGTCGCCAACTTCGATACATAATCCCATCTGTGACGCGGGGCCATATTCAGTGCATGAGCATGTTGAGACTTGTTAATCAATAGTTTACTGCACTTGAAACAGACACACTTCGATATTTTCAAAATTTCTTTCAAATGTTGTGTATAGAAGACGGGGCGAGCCAATTCAATATGTCCGAAATATCCAGGGGTGTCGATGTAAGTGAATCCGTCAGTCGGGCAGATGGTTCCGGGTTCCAAAACGCCCATTCTGGGGTCGAAGAGCCCGCCAATGACGGGTTTATTATTAATATAGGTGTCGCGCGTCGTGACTTCCACTACCGAATTTTTTCGGATTTCATCCGGAGACAGTATACTAAACTGAATCCCGATGATTCTGGAAGTCGCAACACGGTCGTTTGCAATAATTTTTGACATGGCTGGTATATTATACAATACGCTTTTATATTATTGTTTCAATTTTGTGTTAAAAAATGCGCATTCGAAAAATTTTCAGATTCGCTATAGTCTAAATATTTTATGTTGTCAACAACACAAATTTTTAGGAAAATTGATTTATGAATTTAATGTGTTAAAATTGGCACATTTCACTCTCAAACAGATATTATAACATGGTTCGCACTAGAAACGAGAAGCTTGCCGTTGCCAGGAGGTTGAAGAAGACCCGTGATTCCGACGATGAGAGCATCGGTAGCGAGGACACCGAGACAGAGACTGAGACCGAAGAGGAGTCTGACTCCGACTATGTCCCGAAGTCTAAGAAAAATAAGAAAACCGATAAAAAGAAAAAGGTGGTCGAGGAAGAGGAGGAGGACAATACTGAGACGGAGTATACCGACATCGACACGGAAGAAGATGAAGATGAAGAGGAGATTCGCAAGAAGGTTCGTAAGATTGCCTCTAAAATGTTCCCATCTAAGTATATTCAGAAAAAGGTGAAGCAGGACAAGCTCGAGAAGAAGAAGAGCAAGTCCAAGGGTAAGAAGCAGATTGTCGAGGAAAGTTCTGAGGAAGACGAAGAGGATGAGTATGAAGAGGATGAGTATGAAGAGGATGAGTATGAGGAATACGAGGATGACGATGAAAATAACAAAATCAATATCATCTTCGGATTCGGCGGCGGAGACGAGGATGAGGATGAGGATGCCCTCAAAGATGACGATGACGAGGAGTGCAACAGCGATGACGAGAAGATGTTCATGAAAGAGACTTACGTCGCAGTTGATGTCCCCGAGGTCGACAGAAAGGCCAAGGAGAAGAAGGAGAAGAAGCTGAAGAAGGAGCAAGATAAACTGGACAAGGAGAAGATTGCGTTCGACAGTGAATATTCGGACCTGGTCGAGACGAAGAAGTTTCTTATTGAGAAGCTTAAGAAGAAGCCCGAAAGCAAGCCGTTGTTGAAGTCCCTTGCGGATTGCAAGGAGTCTATCCAGCAACTGGTAAAGAAGACGCGCTCTGACAATACCAAGGATTATCACAAGCTGGTAAATGCGCCGAAACAGAAGTCTGAGAGTGAGATGGAGTATTTCAAGAAGAAGCTTTCCAACACGGAGCAGCGCAAGATCATGAAGGACTTGGAGGAAATCAACGCGCATATAATGATTGACCGTCCCTACAGGCTCGCGCTTCTCCAGTCGAAAATTCCGACGAAGTATAAGGCGACAGTGATGCAGAAGCTGAACTTGTTGAAGTCCATGGACACCTGTGACTCGGAGTATTTCAAGTTGAAGAACTGGGTAGATCTGTTTATGCGAATCCCATTCGGAAAGTATGCCATCCTGGACGTCAACATGGCCCACGGACTGGACGCTTGCCAGGGCTTCATGGACAATGCGATGAATACGCTCAATGAGTGTGCGTATGGTCTCGTAGATGCCAAGATGCAAATCCTACAGATGATTGGACAGTGGATTGCCAACCCCAGTGCGATGGGAACCGCGATTGCTCTCAAGGGACCGATGGGAACCGGAAAGACCACGCTTGCCAAGTATGGAATCAGTAAGATTTTGAACCGCGCTTTCTGTCTGATTCCTCTGGGAGGTGCAACAGATGAGGCGGTATTTGTTGGTAGTCCGTATGTATATGAGGGTAGTGGCCCCGGCATCATCACTAAGATATTGAGCGCGACACAAGAGATGAACCCGTGCATCCTCTTTGATGAGCTGGATAAGGTGGGTGAGGGTGAGAAGGGTCGCGAGGTTATTGGTATCCTTACTCATTTGACGGATTCTACTCAGAACGACCAGTTTCACGACAAGTATTTCCCGGATGTGGATTTCGACCTTCAGCGTGCAGTATTATTGTTCAGCTATAATGATGAGTCAATGGTGAACCCGATTCTTAAGGACCGCATGTATAGTATCCAGACGAAGGGCTACAACACTAAGGAGAAGGTTACGATTGCAAATGACTACCTGCTGCCGAAGATTCGCGAGCAGGTCAATTTCAAGAAGGAGGATATTGTGATTCCCGACGAGACTCTCGAGTATATTATCACTAACGACTCACTTACCAAGTCGGAGGACGGAGTTCGTAACCTGAAGCGTTGTTTGGAGGTTATCCACACCAAGTTGAACCTGTTCCGTCTGGTCGGTTCGAAGGAGAATATGTTCACCAAGGACATCAATTTGAAGGTCACCTTCCCTTTCACTGTGACTAAGAAGGACGTCGACGCTCTAATCAAGAGTGACGATAAATATACATCGCGAAGTGTATTAAACAGTATGTATGTATAAACTACACATGAGCGAAAAATTACGCTTGGTAGAAAAATTAATCGAACTTAGGAATGAGTTGGCTATAGAACCAGAAACTAAAAAAATAGACAATGAAATAAAACATTTTTTAATGAAACATTGTGTGCACGATGTTATAACGGATTATATCGATATAACGCCAAGCAGGGGTATGAATATTAAATATTGTGCAAAGTGTGGGGTCACACTATAGAATCCATGTTGCCGATAACGGCATTTAGTAGGCGCGAAATAATTTTTTGTTGAGCGTCTAACACATTTAATCCATCTTGAGAACTAGTAATAAGTGGTTTATTTTCTGTCCACGTTTTTTTTAGTTCCGAAATAGAGGTTTTTGTTTCAGTGTCAATTAATCCTTTTACGCGTTTATTATACCACTCGAGCAATTGTCCTCTAACGGAGTCTATATTTTCTTTTGCAGAGTCTCTATCTTTTGCCGATATCTTATCATTTTTAGCTATTAACGATGATGCCATAATCAATTGATATACTTGTTCGCGCACCATAAGTAAGTGCGAGTAATCTAGTTTATCATCGATACCCTCCAGTATATTTCCCTTTAATAAGTATGCAAATAGCATAGAAGCAACCCCTACGCCTATAATTATGATTTGTTCCTGTTTCATATTATTATTATACATAATAATAAGATATTAAACCATTGAAGAATTAAAGTGGCACGAAGTCCCATTTTTTTCTTAAGGATTATGACCGATAAGTTTCCAAACGGGACGCTTGCGACAAAGTCGCATATGAACGCTATGCGTTCAAGAAATCTTCATCGGTTTAATAATCATGCGCCTATTTGCGAATCGCGTCCAGTCGAATTTCCGCCCCTGGATTGTAAAAGGTATAATTGTTCTTTTGACAAACAAAGAGGTCCGAGCGAATTAGTTAGTCCAGATGATAATTTAGAACACGTCATACTTCCAGTCGCACTGCTAAATATGTCAATTATTTCAGATGATTTATAATCCGATGCAGAAATCGTCGTGAATCCTGATTTAACTGAAACAGTAGGAGGAACAGCAGTAGGAGGAACAGCAGTAGGAGGAACAGCAGTAGGAGGAACAGCAGTAGGAGGAACAGCAGTAGGAGGAACAGGTGGGCTTCCTAGATTGAGTGCCTTATCCTTTGCCGCAGCGTCCACAAGAGCCTTCACCGCATCCTCAGCTGCCTTAGCATCCGCTGCTGCCTTAGCATCCGCTGCTGCCTTAGCGTCCGCTTCAGCCTTAGTCTTAGCATCAGCATCCGCTTTGGCTTTCACATCAGCGTCATTTTTTGTCTTCTCAGCAGCATCAGCGACAACATTCGCCAATTTATCAGATGCGGTTACAGTAAGAGATGAATCATACCAAGTCAAAAAATCGCGAGTTAATTCCTCGGCTTTTGCATCTCCCACGCCGGGCGTTTGCGGATTTGTTTTTACTTTCAGCGCAATTTCTCTGACGTTCTCAATTACTGCTGTCATACTATAACTCTGTTTTGCAAGTTCACGTTCGATAATTCCAATTTGCTTCTCATTGGAATCCGCGCTGGGTAGCTTTTTCAATCCTGCGACCAGTTCTGTGAGTTTAGCATTAAATGTAGAAGCTTCAAATCCCTCATATTTTGCATACACTGCACTCGAACTATAAGGCGTCGCTCCACAAGATATTCCTGTAGCAATTAGAATAAATAAGACAAGGACACACCCTAAAATTACGTATTTGATATTCATGTTTATCTTGTATACATAAATATAAGATAAAAATATTACTTTTACTAAACCATTAGCGACGACTCCTACTTTGTGCAGCGGTTTATTAAGTATACTTTTGGTTTAAATGCTACACCATAACGATTAACCACAATAATTGTGTATAGATAATTACATAATAGTATAAAAAGCAAAATAATTAACACTGATAAAAATAAATCATTTTTAATCAACCATGTCGATGTTATTCTCTCAGGGTCTCCCATCTTATATTATTACCGGACACAATCTTTCATCCATTTCTTGATATTGCCAGTTATGTATGCTATATACATATTATCTGTTTTACACTTCACAGTCCGGTCATTCCAGTTTACGTATATGTGCATATAATGCATTATTAAAACTGCGATTAATATAATTGCTATTACTAACGTAACACCTGTTTTGTATTTGCTTATATTTGGTTCAATATACAGGTAGCTGTTTACCGGCATTATATTATATGCAAATAAAATACATAAAAAGGTTTCTACTATTATTATATTATGAACAACGAAGAGCGTTTGAACCTAAAGAAGTTAATTAACCAGAATGATTGCGTTGATAATACGGAACACATTCGCTCGCTAAAGCATAGCCATCAAATTCGCGATGATATTGTAAAAATTCAGAATTTGAAGAAGAAACATGCGCGTGTTAAGAAGAATGAACCAGAGCGGTTTCTAGCGTTATGTCAGTCTCAATGCCCGTTTTTGTTCAATGGATATACTGATATATTCAATAAGGTATACAAGGACGAGATAGATTTGAATATTATGAGTAATATGCTGGATGTCCTAAAGCAGATTGAGGATGGCAAAGTGGACCAACACGAGGGTTCAGTTATGATTGGTAAGGTATTGAAGGAATTGTATGTTGATTCTGCACTAAAGCGATGCAATACAATCGACCAGAATGCCGAAAGGGAGGAGCCAGTTTATGTTGAATCTAAGCCCATTTCGTGGAAGCAATACAAGCAGATGAACGACCACGCATAACCATTCTTATATTTATACTATAGTAAATATAAGATAAGCATACTGTATATGCTAAAACAGATACAAATATATAAAGGCGAATTATTCCAAAAGCCGTCTGGTATAAAATCAAATAAGAAAAAGGTTGTAGTATTTGATTTGGATGAGACGATAGGTTCATTTTCCGATTTAGAAATATTATGGAGTGCTCTATGTGAAATGGATGCATTCGAACAGACGCAAGAATCGTTTAACCAATTATTAGACTTATATCCAGAATTTTTGCGATACGGAATCTTGAATATACTCGATTTTTTGCATTATAAAAAAATGAAGGGGTTTTGCTATAAACTGTTTATTTATACGAACAATCGATTTCCAAAATCATGGACTACTATGATAATACGATATTTGGAAAAAAAACAAAATACTCCAAGATTATTCGACCAGTTGATTTGCGCGTTCAAAATAAATGATTGTATAGTTGAACCTAAGAGAACAACGCATTCGAAAACACACGGAGACTTAATTCGATGTTCTCTTCTACCAAAAACGAGTGAGATTTGCTTTATAGATGATAAGTATTTTGATAACATGACTGGCGGATGCGTATACTATATACAACCGAAACCATACAATCATGTGATGTTGACAAAGGATATTATTGAGCGACTTTGCAAATCGAATTTGATATCCGACAGCAATCTTACACGGAGCGCATTTTCGCGATTATTAACGGATAAATTTTCGAATTTCAATACAATTTCAAAAAGTGACGAAGAAATTGCTATCGATCGGTCAGTTTCGCAAAAACTCATGTTTCATATCCAAGAATTCTTTCGTCTTACCACTAGCTCCAACCGGACCCAAAAAATGCGCAATTATTCAGTCGGCAAATTTACACGAAAGCGCGCTCGGTCTACATCTTCCTCACATGTTCATACGCCATAAGTATCAATTGTTCTCCTGTAGATAACTTTTGAAACATAAAACAATCGTTGAATTTTATTTGGAATAATCGGTGTTGTGTGTTCCTACATAGAACATGGCATCCATTATCTAGAAACTTGACATCAAGAACAATAGCACCGTTTGTCAGATTCTTGTTATCGTGTCGTATCCAGCGTATATGTTTTCCCTTGTGTATTTCATAAATGTTCTCTACATATCTGTATCCCGCGAGTCGGTTGCAGATATCGGCGACTTTCGAACCGACGAGTCCCATACTCTTTACAGCTTTAATATTTTCATCGAGTATATCATCCAATGTTTTATTGTCTAGATAGTCTGTTTTTTCATCGTTTACATTTTTTAGTAATTCGTCAATATCAATCTGTGCTAGAAGCGATGTGTCCTTGCTAACGCGTTCAAATATTGCGTTGATGTCCATTATATAATAATAATGTTATATCTTTATATTAGCCTTCGATGAAATTGTTCTCACTGCATACTGTGTTATTCCCATGTCCGTTAGTATTAACGCGGCACTGGCAAATATTATTTGGCTATCGTAATGCTTGAGTTTATGTTCTCGAAATGGGTGAAATTTGAATACCAATATTGAGCAAACAAATAATCGGATGGCATAACTCAATGTTTCAACATATCTCGGATTTACGTAGAATACTCCAACGTATATTGAAAAATATAACGCATATAGTGTAAACGCCATAGCGAGATAAACGGGTTTTTTGATGTATTCTATGCCGTTTTCGATTTCCATTATACATTTATCGCCGAAAAAAACCAAATAGAAATAATGCCTGTTTATTGTATAATGATTTCGAGTGTCATTTCTCATAAATACATCGTTGATTCTATATTAGGTCATGGAAAATTCGGTATTGTATATGATGGGCGAAAGGTTAGCGCGCCAGATGAACATGTAGCGATTAAAGTGGAACCGTCCGACAATAAATTCAAGGTTCTCCGACACGAAGTGACAGTGTTGAATTATTTATATTATAATGATGTTAAGTATATACCTCGCATCTATTGGTTTGGACAACATATGAATCGAACATGTTTAGTTATGACACACTTCTCATGTAGTTTGCAAGATTATATTATTCGTAAGGGAACGTTAGACCACAGGAAGTTATCGTCTATGATAATCAAATGCATTGATATATTGGAGAGCATCCACAAGTGTCACATTTTGCATCGTGATGTGAAACCTCATAATTTTATGATAAAGGGTGGCGATTTATATATGATTGATTTTGGACTAGCGAACGTATTCGTCGATGACAACGGAGAATATATTGAAAAACGCGATTTCGTAGGTTCTCCTAAATACATTAGTTATTATACGCATTGTTCGGAACCTATGTCACGTAGGGACGACCTTTTGTCATTGGGTTATATGTATATGTTTATGCAGACTGGTAAGCTACCATGGGAGAACACGAACATTGAAAGTTCTCATGTAGACACCAGCGTATTAAATCCGAATAATATTTTAAGGATGAATGAAAAATCGTGGAATAAGCTAAATACAATCTTGGATGGGGCGATTAAGATGTATATGAAGTATTGTTATGAGCTAAAATATAATGATGAACCGAATTATCATATTTTAATGGAGCTATTTTTAGAATAAGTTCTTCGTTAGTTTTAAGCCTTGGTATATTCGCTGACCGATTTATGTTTGTCGAATCCTTCAAACCCCTCGACCGCAGCGAGAACCTCCTCCGGTGTTTTCTCCTTCTTCTCTTTCTCATCAGCCTCCATACCTTCCTCCTCGGCCTCCATACCTTCCTCCTCGGCCTCCATACCTTCCTCCTCCTCGTCGGCACCCTCCGTTAATCCTTCGCTCACAGAAGGTAGCGTAGCAGAGCTAGCAACCTTGAAAAAATCCACATTGCTCAAAATAAGGGCGGCGACCAAGATCGCGAACAGGAATGCAATTGGCGCAAGTTTGCTGGAAGATATTCCTAAAAGTTTCATTATATAAATATACGATATAAATTATTACTCGAAATAGATATAACGAAATATATATAAAGATAAACGTCTTGTAAGTGTATAATGAGCAGTGAACGTATTACCGGACGTGTCAAGTGGTTTAACAGCAAGTCGGGATTTGGGTTTATTACGGTTTGTGATGGTTCTCACAAGGACAAGGATATCTTTGCGCATTTCTCTTCTCTCAGGGGTGAGTCGTCGCAGTATAAGTATCTTGTCCAGGGCGAGTATGTCGAGTTTGCTCTCGGAAAGTCGGAGAGTGAGCAGCATGAGTATGTTGCACTCGATGTGAGTGGTGTCAAGGATGGTCTGCTTATGTGCGATACGCACCGCATTAATGCGAGCTCTACCCCTAGGCCTGTCTCCGCACAGAGGACTCCGCAGGCTCCGGGAAGGTCTGGACCTGGTTCGGATGTTCGTCGTAGGCCTCCCCGTCCCGCTGTTAGTAGTCCCCGTTAAATATATCCGTAAATTGAAATAAAAAAATCTCCTCTTCGATTCGTTGAAGTCTAAAATTATAAAAATCTACTTCATTCCACCACAAATCCCGTTTTAGATTATTTTCCATTATATATTCTCGATTATATATTATGAAAATTTGTGTTTCGTCGTTAAATGATACGCGTTTCATTCGGTCTACAATGTACCAATAAAAAAGTGGCCGAAGCCATTTTTTTATTTTTTGGATTTATATTTTTCATTGCGGATTTTTGTATTTTTACATGTGCTCGGGAGCGCATACCACCTCGCCGAGGCCATTGTTAACAAAGTCCTGCGTGGCGGTGATGAAGTCGCCGTTAGGCCCATTCGGCACCATGTAATCGGTATCACACTCCACACCGTATTTCATGTAGTTGATTAGGCGGAAGCGGGTGGCGTCGGGAGCGGGCAACAGCATCGTGTGAATCGTCTGATGCAGACGTCGGACGTCGACCTCGTAGCGCTCGCGCAACGTCTTAATCTCCTGAGCCTGTGCCTCTACGACCGACTGGAGAATGTTCGCGTTCTCGGCAATCTGGTGGATGTTGAGCTTGGTCTCCGAGACTGGCTTCTTGTTCTTCAAGAGAATCCAATACTCAGAAGAACCAAACTGACTGGGGTAAACGCGGACGCCCTTGTCGTTATTGAATACCTCATTCATGATGTGGTCAGTCGACTGGTGTCCGCCGTAAATCGTCCCCATGTGAATGAACGCCTTCTGGAAGCGGGGCTCGCCCTCAATCGGAACGAAGTCGACGCGAATCACCTCGCCGATGCACAACACACTGGAGACGCATCCTCTGACGCGCGTCTCATCATACTCGCTGAGCATGCGGGGGACATAGAAGCCGAAGTAGGAAGTAGACATGTTGTTGTTGTTATTGATTGTGTTAGACTCGAGTGACATAAACATACCAGATAAAACAAGGTTTCAATTTTACCCATTTTTTTGTGTTATAACACAAAACGAACAACCCAATTATTTTATACCGCCATACAGTATAGGCGGCATAAAATGTTATTTCTCACAAACGATAAATTATTATCGTTATTTAAATCAAATGGCACACATAAACCCACCGTAAAGATAGGACAGCGTATAGTTCCGTTGGTGGAATATATGAAAACTAAAGACAAATTGACGGCTGCTGATGTAAAGCTTTTATTCGAAAACGTCCATAATCGAAATGAATACTTGACCCGATTCTATGAAACGTCGCTGAAAATTCCAGATTCGTTGGCTATTACCGATGCACCAATGAAGAATAAGCAGATGAATAATAACGCATTAGTCAAATATAAAAACGTAATTCGTAATATGTTTTATAAGGAAATTCTGAAAGATACAAAGTCGGGAATGGACAACAACCCGACGTTTTTTGATGTTATCGAAGACCTATATGTCCGCAATATAATTGACTATAAAATACTTACCCCGAGCGCCGTGCATTATATGAAGAATGGACGTTTAGGGAGCGTTTTCTCTTCGTTCTATTTCCGTGCGTCAATTATGAACCCATATTTAGTATATTCATTAAATCAGTCAGTTCTCCGAGGAACGCGCATTTTCACACCCACTCTTGGATGGTGTTCGTATTGTTATGGGTTTTTAGAGTGCCCTGGAGTCGTCGAGTATGTCGGAACCGACGTTATTACCAGTGTTTGTAAGAAAACTACACAGTTCGCTAGCGAGTATTATCCAAATAAATCTGTTAAAATATACAATAGCCCGTCGGAATCACTCCTCGCGTCAAAATTTGTTGACCAATATAGAAATCATTTTGATGTAGTGTTCTTTAGCCCGCCATATTATCGTCTCGAGATGTATCCTGGAACAAACCAGAGCACTACTAAATATAAAACATATGAGGAATGGTTGGCAGGATATTGGGAAAAGACAATCCAATTATGCCACCAAGTTCTCTCACCCGGTGGAAAGCTCTGTTACATTCTCTCTGGATATGGGAGTAATAATGAATTTAATTTGTTGAAAGATATGAATATGGTAACTATGAAGTATTTCAAGTTAAAAAGTCAACAGCCTATGTTTAATAAGAACGTCCATGTAACGGAACACAGGGAAACTGGCGAAACCATTATGATATTCATAAAATAATAGTTTGTATATGCATTACTTCTTGTTTAAGTCATCGATAATATCCATATACTTGAATGTAGAACGACTCGTCATACTCTTGTATTTGGCAGCGTCAGACTTTCTCAACTTAGAAATCGTATGAATATTCGGAATAATCACATTGGTCCAAATATCTGACTTATGTAACGTCTTCTTGTTTTCAGTTATAAGAATAAAAATATTCTCTGTAATCTCCTCAATTACTCCGGATTTGTCCGACTCTTCAGCGAATTTCATTACAAGCTCTTCTAGATAAATGATAATGTCAAGCACGTCGATTTCCGGCATTGCATCATTCTTCATTAAATTAATAATAAATGTAGTCATTGCCCGCCTCAAATCATTATTCTTCACACTTTCACAGAATCCATCATAATCCGTGTTTGGGTCAACAATGCGAATCTGATTAAATGAGTCCTTATACTTCGTAATTATGTCAGTGAGTTTCTCGCCGAATGCAGGGAACATAACAATAAGGTCCTTATATAACTTGGCATATAATGCCGAATAAAATACATTTGAGCTAACAATATCAAAGATGATATTAATTACCTTCTTCGTATCCTCTTCAACCTCCTTACTTTCCGATATAACCTGGTTGATAAGTTCAACTATAGTTTGATGTTGGGTATCAGCATTCTTATTTGAAAACTTATTCAGAGCGATTCGAATATCCTTGATAGTCTTCTCCGTTCCCTCTTTGACCTCCGCGATTTTTGTAACCTTGTGAGACCGCACCGCGCTCCAATCTTCGACCTTCTGTGGATACTGTCTGTTGTTGTTCTTTTGGACAGGTTTCTTGTTTACACCAGTATTATCACTGGCAGCATCTGTTACAGTAAGACTATCTGATAGCAATGTTAAAATCTTGGCAACATCTTCGGGAAGTTTCAACTTAAACCCATCATACACCTTACTCGTGAAATCGTTGATGGTGTAATATGTGGTCATGCTCGTCTATTCATTTATAACATAAAATGTTTATATTATTTATTAATGATATAAATAAATCTTGATACTTAGATTAGAATATGTCTTGGGAATCATTTAAATTAAACGAGGATTTAGCAAGGGGTATATATAGATTTGGGTTTGAGCAACCGACACCGATACAGGAAAAGGCTATACCTTCCATCATTGAAGGGCGCGACGTCATCGGGCAAGGACAGTCGGGAACTGGTAAGACTGGCTCCTTCACTATTGGTGCACTACAGAGAATCGATGTTTCGTCAAAGACCACACAGGCTCTGATTTTGGCGCCGACATTCGAGCTTGTTAAGCAGATTTCGACGGTTGTTTCGGCGATTGGTAGCGCCATGGATGGTTTGGTCGTGAAAACACTGGTTGGCGGAACATCCGTTACAGATGATTCTACGGATTTGCGTAATAACTGCCCGCACGTGGTTGTCGGAACGGCTGGGCGCGTATATGATATGATTCGTAGACGGTCTCTACTTACGGATAAGATTCGTATATTCGTTCTCGATGAGGCTGACGAGATGTTATCCAAGGGGTTCAAGGACCAAATGTATGATATTTTTAAGTTTCTAAGTGATAATGTGCAGGTTGCATTGTTCAGTGCGACTATGCCCGATGAAATGTTGGCACTGAGTGAGAAGTTCATGCGCGACCCAGTGCGCATTGTTATGAAGGCTGAAGAGCTTACTCTCGAGTGTATTCAGCAATATTATGTGGCGATGAATGACGACCAGTCTAAATACGATGCATTGAAGGATTTGTTCGCATTTCTGCAGTTATCGCAGTGTATTATTTACGTAAGCACGGTGAAGCGTGTAGAGGATTTATACAAGACTATGATGGCAGATGGATTTCCGGTTTGTTGCATCCATAGCTCTATGGATAAGTCCGAACGTGATAAGTCGCTCCAGAGTTTTCGAAAGGGTGCATACCGTGTTATGATTTCATCTGGCGTAACTGCGAGGGGCATCGATGTGCAGCAGGTGAGCACCGTCATTAATTTTGATATGACCCGGAGTTATGAGACGTATTTACACGCAATTGGTAGGTCTGGGCGATTCGGTCGCAAGGGTTTGGCCATTAATTTCGTTACGAAGCACGACATCGATTTTATGCGTAGACTTGAAAAACATTATAATATTTCAATTGATGAATTGCCGGCAAATTTTGATAAACTGATTTAGTAATATGCGTTCATACGCGCACTATATTATATCCAAAACATGTAAAATGTTCTCTATGAATTTAAAGGACATGTTACAACCCGCCAAACCCAAATCTGAGCCAAAGCCAACTGTGCTTCATCATGGATTTAAATTACCCATACACTACCTCAATGCAACCGATGTTCATGTATTATCGTCTCAAGTTAGCGAGGATTTGGAGCTATCTGGGTCCGATTTAAGCGGAAATATGTATTATCACATTCTAACGCCACAACACCAGTTTGCGAAGAATATGCAAGTGGAATGGTCGAAACACTATACGACTAATGTGCCTTTTCTACGCGATACACAACAAGTATTGAAATCTATGCCCGCCTATTTAGAGACTTCGAAATCGGACAAAATCAGTTGCGACAAGGTTTTGCAGATATGGAAGGATACAAAGAATGACGCGAACTTTTTAGAGAAGTATTCGTATGTGGAATGGGATTATTTCAAATACCTGAATGAATCTCCGCTCTTTCTGCAGACTGTTTCGGTAATTAATATGTCGTCTCCCATTCTGAGTTTCATTATACCGGTTATATTTTTCATATTTCCCTTTGTTCTCCTGAAAATACAGGGTGTTCCGATTACATTCACAACATATCTATCGGTTCTCAAGGATGTAGCCAAACACCATTTCATCGGCAATGTTTTGAATAACCTACAGTCAATCAGTTGGGACAAGTTGATGTATCTATTATTTACTACCGGCCTATACGTATTGCAAATTTACCAGAATTATAATTTGTGCGTGCGATACTATAAAAATATAAATCGCATGAATACTCAGTTGTCCGAAATGCACGAATACGTCGACCACTCGATTCAAAATATGCGTTTGTTTATTAGTCTCAATTCAGAATTGCCGACATATCGTGAGTTTTGCAATACTATACGTGACAAATGTGAAATCCTCACCGAATTAAAACAGGAGTTATCCAGTATAAAACCGTTTCGGGCAGGGTTCTCTAAAATATCCGAAATCGGATATATGTTGAAGTGTTATTATCGTCTCCATTCGAATGCTGAATATGATGACGTATTCCGTTACTCCATCGGATTTGAGGGATTTGTTAGTAACCTTACGGGCGTTTCAAATCGTATCGTTTTGGGCGACGTATCATTCGCCACATTTGATTCGGAGAACCGTTGTGAGTTCAAACAACAATATTACCCAGCGTATGTCGACGAAAAGTATGTTTGCAATGACTGTAATATCAAAGACAATATTTTAATCACCGGTCCAAATGCGTCCGGAAAAACAACCATATTGAAAACGACCGCTCTAAATATCATTTTCACACAGCAGTTTGGTGTTGGATTCTACAAGTCGTGCGTTCTCAAACCATACACTCACATCCATTCCTATTTGAATATACCTGACACGTCTGGTCGCGATAGTCTATTTCAAGCTGAGTCTAGGCGGTGCAAGGAAATTATAGATATTATTGATGCCCCTGAGAACAAGGAGTCGAGGCATTTCTGTATATATGATGAATTGTATTCGGGAACCAATCCAACGGAAGCTGTTAAATCGGCGCGCGCATTCTTATTATATTTGACTGCGAAGAACAACGTCGACTTTATGTTAACCACGCATTATGTGGCGCTTTGCAAGAAATTACGTGGTTCTCCCAGAATCGTAAATTATAAGATGGACGTTGATGTTGCGAGTGATGAACGGATAAAATACACATATAAGATGCGGAAGGGTATTTCAAAAATTAAGGGTGGAATATTGATTTTAGAGGAAATGCAATACCCCGCCGATATTATAGATATGATACGGAAGTTTAATTAAGCAGTAATACATATAAAAATACTAATTATATGTATAGTAAAATGGAGAGACTAAATAAACCAGTTAAAAAAATGCAGTCGAAAATAAAAGTACAGGGGAAGGAGAGTGTCTGGTATAATGAAACAACAGAAATTGAACCAGATGACGAAAAGTTCGAATCATTTCAGTATGACATCCTATTTACTGACATCGATAAGGAGAACCCTATACCCGTTATATTCGGCCAAATCAAGCACAAATACGAATCTCGAGGTATTTTATATTATCCTGTGTATTTTTTAAACAAACAGAATATAGCCAGTCAAATTGGTGTTCTCGAAATTAAAAAAGATGAAGTGCTCGACATTTATGAGGATGGTGAGCTCGTTCCGGATGTTAGCATGATTTTGCTATATAGCTTTGTAAATAAGGAATATTTAGAATCACTCGAGAAATCGAAACAAAACATGCAGAAAGTAATAGAAGAATATGAAAAGGAAGAAAAAGAAGAAGAAGAAGAGAACCTCAGTTCTGATTCTGAAGATAGTTTATTCCGTGTGAAAACTAAATCAAAACAGAAGACTGTTTCCAAAAAATCAATATTCTCCGCCGATATACATAAAAAGCAAGTGCCTACTCTACCCGAAGAAACTAAGGAGGACGCTAGTATAACTCGTAAGTCATACAACCTTGCACCTAGCGATGATTGGATTATCAAGCTTATGAAAAACAAGAATTATAAAATTCACGATACGAATAACTGCTTGTTCGATGTAGTCGTGAAGGCCTTCTCCGAAATTGGCGAAAAGATAACCGTAGACCAATTAAGAGAACTATTGGCAGAAGAGGTAACCGAAGAGATTTTTCAAAACGAGTGTCAACTACGCATCGAGTATGACAATATCCAAAATGAAACAGAAAGGACAATTGAGGCTTCCCGGAGAACATTGAACCTACTTAAAAAACGTATAAAAACTGTTGATATTAATGTCGACGAGAAACGCCGAATCATTGAAGAAGCGAAAAAGACGAAACAAACAATTGCTGACCTATCCAAGCAATCTCGTGATTATGCCAATTTTGTAAAGCGCAATTTGAGCCCAAATTTTAATGAAATGCAAGGCATCACCAATGTTGATAAGTATAAGGATTTTGTTCGGTCTCACAAATATTGCGCAGAAAAATGGTCTATAACCGCTCTAGAACACGCATTACACATGAAGTTTATCATCCTTTCCGAAGATGCATACAAGGACCAAGCGTATGATAGTGTGTTGGATTGCGGTAAGGATGATGAACGCACATTTGCACCGAATTTCTACATTATTGTATCACTTGCGCGATATAGGTATAACATAGTTTCATATAAAGATAAGAAACTTCTTATGTATAGGGAAATCCCATATGATGTTAAGATGATGATAATCAATAAATGTATGGAGATGAATGCCGGTAATTATAACTACATACAGGATTTTCGAAACCTGAAATCGCGTATGGGAATATCTTTAGATGAGGTCGAAGCCGAAGACGACAGAGACTATGGGGTCGAATATGACCGCGATGTTGTGTTTAATTTCAATTCTAGTTCTCAAGACAAAACTATGCCAGGTTTCGGGTGTGGGGAGAACATTCCCAATGACCAGATATTTCAGTATATTACACTGTCCGAGATTCCGGAATGGCGTAACAAACTCGACGACGCTTGGATGGCTCCATTCACAATGGATAGGCGGCGGTGGATATCTGTGGATAACGGCATCGAGGGTAGCAAATACTCGAAAACATACCCGGATTTTTCCATACTATTCTCACTGGATAGCGATAGTCCTATATCGAAAAACCCGGCTTTAGCCAAAATCGTTGGTGGTAAAGGTAAGCACGAATTGAAACCGCCAAATGTAAAACCGGATAGCGATTATTTTACAGAACGTAGTGTAACGACGAGACGCAATGCATTAGTTGCGAAATTCGAACAGAATCTTGACTTGCGAGATACACTACTTGCTACCAAGAATGCGACATTGAAACAGTTCACTCGTGGTAAAAAACCAATTGTTAGATACGATTTGATGCGTGTTAGGGATTATCTCGCAGGTAAAAGTATGAGATAATACTATAGATGAAATATACAAAAGATTCTGAAAATTTACAATCTTTTGTGAATGAAACCTTTAAAGATATTTATGTAGAACCGCTGAATCAATCAAAGCTGTTAGAAGTATATCAACATATGAATATGGCGAACACTGCATTTAAAACGGCGCGCATCGAGAGGAACACACAAATAGTATCCGATATCGACTATGCGCCGACGGAACTAATGCCTCATATAAGAAAATGCAGACACGTGCAATCCATTCAATTTCGATTAAAACGTCGACACGTGATATTAACTATACACTCAATGAAACCACTATCTTCCATACGAAATTATGTTAAGTGTGTGTTTACTTGGTTACATTTGGCGAGCAATTACGCTTGTTCCAAATGTTCTCGTAGTTTGAATATAAATTTATATTTGACAGACCATACTAAGACGTTACCTAGATTTGGTTCCGTTATTGGTCGTTCGAATGTAAATACGGCGTATACCACCCCTTGCGCTGAATCGACGGACATATGCATATTCCGTGAAGAAGAATGGTTTAAGGTTTTCATACACGAATCCTTCCATTGTCTCGGGCTGGATTTCTCTATAATGCAGAATACAAATGCCGATGCGCTGATTGGCACAATATTCAAGGTTAACGCCGACATTCGTCTATTCGAGACATATTGCGAGACATGGGCAGAAATTATACATTCGATGTTCCTCACATTTTTTTCGACGAAAATAAAGGATAATTATGGCATTATGGCTGGAAAATTAGACCGTATTTTGGAAACAGAAGCCAGGTTCTCCTTGTTCCAATGTGTTAAGGTTTTGGATTTTAATAATATGAAGTATAGTGACCTGTTCATGGAGAGTAAACGCCGACTGTATCGAGAAGATACACATGTATTGTCATATTATATTATAAAATCGCTACTTTTATTCAATAAAAATGAGTTCATTGATTGGTGTTCACAAAATAACAAGGTTCTCCTGGATTTCAATAAAACGTCGCACAACGTAGACAAATTTTGTGAACTGATTCGTTCGTTGTCTACCAATAAAGATTTCATGTTATCTGCACAGAGAATGGAACCATGGTTTATATATAATAAACTATCGAATACGCTCGCCCGCAAAACGCTACGCATGACTGTATTTGAATTGGAAAATTGAATGACATAAACTAGCCGTTAGATTATGGTATTAAAAGTTCAAAATGGGCATCCCTCATCTGAATCGTTACCTGTTAAATAACTGCTCCAATCAATCCATCGGCAAGAAGCACTTGAGCTCGTTTGCCGGAAAAACTATAGTAATTGATACAAGTATATACTTGTATAAATTCATTGGGTGTAATGCGCTAATGGAGAATATGTATTCGATGATTACTACTTTCCGATATTACGGGATAACACCCATATTCATCTTCGATGGCAAGCCTCCCGAGGAAAAGAAAGAATTACTGAAACAGAGATATATTGACAAGAAGGCAGCAGAGGCCAAATACAACGAGTTGAAACAGAAGCTAGAAACTGTTGCTCCAGACGAAAAGACGGAAATTGCAGTAGAACTAGACAAGCTAAGGATGCGTTTTATTCGTATCAAACGGGAGGATATCGACCAGGTAAAATCGTTGATGGAGTCATGTGGTGTCCAGTATTATGATGCTCCGGGAGAGGCGGACCATATGTGTGCGAAAATGGTAATCAACAAGCAAGCATGGGCTTGCATGAGCGACGACATGGACATGTTTGTGTATGGTTGCACGCGAGTTATGCGACACATCAGTCTGTTGAATCATACAGTTATATTTTATAATACTAATGGTATTCTGAGAGAACTACAAATCCATATGAAGCATTTCCGCGAGATTATGATTTTATCTGGCACGGATTATAATTTGAATGGACCTACAAATGATGTGAATAAGATGATGAAACAGTTTCGACAATTCAAACTTGATGAACCTGACGGCGACCGTATGTTTCGCGAATGGCTGAAAGAACAACCTGAGCACGAGTTTGACTACGACACGCTGTCTCGAGTATATGATATGTTTTACATCACAGACAAGAGCGAGATTGTGCCGTGTATTCGTTCGCCGAATCTTGACAGAATGAAGACGATTTTGAAACCATATGGGTTTGTATTTGTCTAGACATTAGGCTTAATTTATTTTTTTATTTATCCACCATTGTTTCTTTCGCGAGCACATGGATGACTTTCGGATAGTAAACCTCGCGGTCACTTCCTGCTAGTGACTGTCTTTGCATATCTAAGCATCTCTTAGAGAACTCAGAATCCGCGTTCTGGTAGTCTGGGTTCTCCTGTTTCCACTCCATTAGTTTTCCCATACTTTTATAGGACACTGTTTGAATGGCCTTTTGTAGCTTTGTGTCATCAGATTCTTTGTTCCACTTGTCTTCATCTTTTATGTACATAGTTTCCCGTTTTACGTCAGTACAGTGAATTGGACGCTCATTGACATCGAGCAATTTTAAATTATCAAGGAATATTTTAGAAATTCCAGCAACGAATCCGAGTTGTGCATTGTTCTCCAAATCTGCGTATGATATTTGAATTTTATTTACAAAATCTGTGAAATTAAATGCATCTTTGCATTGCTCGTTGAGAAACAGATTTATATTAAATTTGTTATTATTAACATTACCATTTATAGTTGTGTTATTAATTGATTTATTACATTCTAATGCCTTGTTCATAATATCAACTGTTTCCTTTTTGTGTTCAGTCGCTTGTTCTATTATAAAATTTCGTAGTTCTTTATTCTCGGTTAACAGTTTATTTACAACATCATATATATTGTCTGTTGGCATACAGACATCACATTTTTTCGAATGCGCCCAATAGCTGTTATATCGGTCATATACCTTTTTACACTTTGAACATTCGTATTTTTGCGGAATTTTTGGAAACTTATGTTTCCTGGTCTCAATGTGTTTTTCCCATAGAGATAATTTGCT
>Ga0209190_1000997_pt1 | contig 20221 bp, 16 predicted proteins | sample M_140205_XF_Meta_FD_187315 | JGI IMG/M metagenome (GOLD analysis project Ga0209190, IMG submission 187315) | Freshwater microbial communities from Lake Montjoie, Canada to study carbon cycling - M_140205_XF_MetaG (SPAdes) (version 2) | ecosystem: Environmental > Aquatic > Freshwater > Lake... | reverse complement strand
CCCACGCCAACACCCACCCCGACACCGACGCCCTCACCAGCACCCACGGCAACGCCGATCCCGACCCCGACACCAGAGGAGCCGACGCCGACACCCGCGCCCACTCCAACGCCCACACCGAATCCAACAGCTACGCCCACGCAATCGGGCGGCAACTTCACCAATGGCACCACAACGGTGACCGCACCCAACAGCACGGTGGCCGAAGTGTCCGGCACGGCCACGGTGAACGTCGACGGCGCGGGAACCACGATCACCAATGTCTCCGGCGGCACGGTCAACGTGAACGCCGCAGGTACCACGATCGAATCCTACAATGGCGGCGATGTCGCCGTGGGCAGCGGACGCATTGTCTCGATGAACGACGGCAACTCCTCCGGCGTCATCTCCGGTGACGGCGGCGTGACGAAAGATTCCGGCGGTGTGCTCACTCTCGGTGGCGTGAACACCTACACCGGCGCGACAAGGGTGGCGGCGGGCAAACTGGTCGTCGATGGTTCCATCGCTTCAAGCCCGGTGACCATCAAAGGCGGCGGCACGCTCGGCGGCAGTGGCACGGTGGGAGCGGTGACCGTGGAGAACGGCGGCACGATCGATCCAGGCAACTCACCAGGAACGCTGCATATCAACGGTGATATCGGTTGGCTCGGCGGCGGCAACTACAACTGGCAGATTTATGATGCTGCTGGCGTGGCTGGCGCAACCAACAGTTGGGATCTCATCTACTCCACCGGGTCGCTCCACCTCGGTCTTCTTTCCGACACCAATCGCTTCAACATCAACCTGCGGACCTTGTCGGGCATTTCTCCCGACGCCGACGGTGCAGCCATCAACTTCGACAACACGCAGAGCTACCGGTGGACTATCTTTACCGCCAGCAACGGCATCGCGGGATTCGCCACCAACAAGTTCAATGTGAACATCCAGGTGATCAACGGCACGGCGGGCTGGGCCAACAGCCTAGGCGGCGGGTTGATCGGTGTCGAAGTTTTGGGCAACAACCTCGACCTCGTCTTTGACCCCGGCACCTCGCCAACACCAGCACCTACGCCGGCTCCAACACCGACGCCTACGCCCGCTGGCAGCACTTTCGCCTCATGGGCTGGCGGTGCGCTGCTCACTCCCGAGACGCTTGCGCTTTATGCCGTGGGTGGAGCGAGCGGTCCCACCAACAACGATGGAGTTCCTCCCACCACCGTGGTCAGCACGAGTCATCTTGCCATCATCGCCATCATCCGAACGAACGACACGAATCTGACGACGACTGGTTTTCGGGCGGCCAACTTGGCTGTTCCCGGTGTGTGGAGTAACAATGGAGTGCTTGTCACCATACCGGACGATCAGACCGACTCGCCCGATGGCTGCCAGCGGCAGATCTTTCAAACCGACCGCGCTTCCGAGTCGAAACTGTTTATGAGGCTGGAGTCCGTTTTGCAGCCTTAGGTGTCGGCGACCACGCGAAAAGGGGGTGCGTGGCTTGGCCATAGTCCGTCGAAGGCGCTTGAACCTAGTTCTGGGCTCGCCCCACAAGGGATGGCTGGGTATCTCTCCAGTGTGGACTCAGCAGAATTTCCTTACCGTAGCCTGATCCCGTCGCTTTTACTGCTGGCGGGGGCAACCGTTGCGGTATTCATCACCGGGACGCAGGACGTCTGGGCCGCAGCCGTTTTTCCGCTCAGTGCCGGTTTGGCGCTATTGATCGGTCGGCCTGCGGTGCGTCCCGGCTGGTTTCCTCTCCTGCTCGCCTTGGCCTTCTGTATCCTGGCTTTGTTGGCCTTCCTTCCGCAGACATACTGGCCGGTGCCTTCGTGGCGCGCGGCCCTGGCTCAATCGGGATTGGTGCCCTTGGCTGATTCGATCTCACCGCAACCGTGGCTTGGTTGGTTCTGGTGGTGGATGCTTGTCGCCTCGTGTCTGGTCGGGTCGTTCTTGCTCTCGAATCCCTTGGCCGGACGCAGCCTCGCGTTGTTCCTCCATGCGGTGGCGCTGGTCGTTGCCATTTACGCGGTCTTGTCGATCATGGCGCGGCAAACCGGCTGGAGGTATCCTTTCGCGGGTGGCGCTGATTTCGGTCTCCTGCCGAACCGCAACCACACGGCCACGCTGCTTTTTGTCGGGGCTATTGTTTCCTTTGGCCTCATGCAGTGGGAGGTGGTCAGCGGCAATCGGGCCGCGGCGGCGCTCGCGGCATTGTGCGCGGCACCCCCGCTGGCCGGGCTCCTGTTTTTTTCCACATCCCGAGCGGGCGTCGTCTTCCTCGCCTTCGGCCTAGTCCTGTGGGTGATCGGCGCTGCGCACGGCCGCGCGCGCCGCGATATCCATATCGCCCTGGCGGTCCTTGCGGCTTTTTCGGTGCTGCTCTTTGCTCTGGGCGGCAGCACAGTGCGTGACCGCTTGGCTGCGCTGTGGCATTCCGCCTCAGCCGTGAAGGTGGGCGAGGATCACGTTGCCGAAGTGGATTTCCGGCAGCCTATCGCCCGCGATACTTCGCGGCTCATCGCGGATTTTCCGCTGACCGGCATCGGTCTAGGACAGTTCGCCGGAGTTTTTCCCCAGTACCGCAAGGATTCCTCGCGCGCCGCCAAGGTGTTACATCCGGAGAGCGACTGGCTGATGGTCGCGGCCGAGACCGGGATTCCCTCGGCCGCCGCGCTCGCGGCGCTGGTCTTTTGGTTTCTGCTGCGCTGCTGGCGGGCGCGCACGACGGTAGATGGTCCGCTTCGTTGGACGGTCGCGAGCGCGGTGGGTGCCGCAGTGGCGCACGCCGCGATCGATGTGCCGTGGCACCGTTTTGCTTTGGGGTGGTTTCTACTCGTCGTGGCGATGACATCGGTTCCTTCCTCGGGCCTCGCCATCAAAAGGCCTGCGCTTGTGCGGATGGTCTACTCATTCCTCGGCCTGGTCCTGCTCGCAGCCGGGATCTTTGTTGCCCGTGACAAATACGAAGGCAGACACCCGGCGCCGTACCGCGTGGAAATTTTCAATCGCGAATTGCAGAGTTTGGCCGACGCCAAACAATGGGAGGATGCGGAGTCGAAGGCCAAGGAGCTGGTCCAGGCATTTCCGCTCATGTACGAGAGCTATTATTGGCTCACCGGATACCAGAGATATTTCCTCGATATCGAACAGGAAATCGCCGACTCCATGGCTGCGGCGCGCCTCGTGGAACCGGTCCTGCCGCAGGTGGCCTCTGCGCAGGCGGTCCTCTGGAAGGGTATGGATCCAACCCGTGAGGCGGAAGCGTGGGTGGTGGCGATTCGTCGTGCCTCTTTGGTCGCGTCGCGGGACCCGACCCTCCCGCTCGGCTATTTGCAGAGCGGACTGTCGAGCCTCAAAGAACATCCCGAGGCGCAGATGCGACTGCTCCAAGGTGTTGAGGGCAATCCGCTCCTGACCGCGGAATGGTTCCATGGGGCCTCGCCTACGGCGGCTTCCGAGTGGATCTCGAAGCTGTCCAACCCCGAGGCCTTTCTTGCGGGAATTCCGCCGCAGCAGCAGGTCGTTTTTCTTGATCGCTGGGTCGCGCTGCCGGATGCATCCCGTGCCGTGTCCTACATGGAGGCTCGCCAGGCGGGTGATGGGACGGGGCCTTACTGGCGGCCTTTGGCGACTCATTATGCGGCGGCCGGCGACAAATCCCGAGCCGTTGGTCTTGTGGCGCAGGCGGCATCTGTGCCACTCGAATCGCGGGGCCGCGGGCTGGGGAAACTGGGTGCGGAGCTGTCCGAACTCGAGACGCAGGGCAATAGTGTCGCGGTGCGTCGTCTCCTGCAAGAGGCGGTGTCCTCGCAGCCTCCCGACCCCACCAAGCTCTCCGTGGCGGTTGCCTGGTATGCGGCTGAGGGAGACTGGGACGCCGCGTGGCAGGCCGCTTCTCGGCTGGCCTCCACGCCTGCTTTGCGGCAATAGAGAGGGTTTGTCATGCTGAACCGAAGAAGTAGTTTGTGCTCGTTGTTTGCCTGCGTTGCTTTGGCGGTGGCTCTGGTTTTGTGTGCCGATCCCAGTTTCGGTCAAGGTATAGCCCCACCTCAGACGGTGAGCGAAGCGGTGTTTCGGTCCCAGTGGGTCGGGCCGCAGGCCGACCGGGTGATTGATCAATCAGCGTATGCCACCGATGGCATCCAGCCGGTGACTGATCTGGCTTCCAAGCTGGAAAATGGTCTTTACATCGGTTCACTGCGCATCATGCCCGGGCTCGGTGCCGGGTGGGAATATTCTAACCGCAACTACAATGGCACCACGACATCCACCAATGAATCCGCCACCAGTAGTTCCTACTTTGCTCCCTCTCTGGGCTTGGATTATACCCGTGACTTCGGGCCCCTGACCCTTTCGCTCGGCTATGGAGGAGGGTATGTCTATTACCTCAATCCGGACTACACCAGCGCGCAATCCGGAAATACCCGCAACCCATTTAACCAGACATTGCGTCTGGGACTCACCCAAGTCGGCCGCCGCCATCAAGCCAATCTGCGCGCCTCGGCATCTATGGGCCAGGGGCAGAACATCGACGCTGGGGCCAACACCACGACGCTCAGCGGGCAGCTTAACGGGGATTGGAGCTACCTCCTCAACGAGTTTCTCACCTACGGAATGTTTCTCGGGGGAGATGCTTTCGTCACGCGCTATGGTGACGACAACAACTCCGGAGGCAATGCCTATGACCTCAGCCTCGGGACCGCTCTAGACTGGCTTTACTCGGGCAAGACCACACTCGGTGTCAGGGCCAATGCGGTCTACTCCTCGCAATCGATCCTGACCACATCTGTCTCGCTTCCGCCGGCACCCCCGCCATTGCAACCGGCAACTGTGGTAGATCCCGAAACTGGCGAAGAGACGGTGGTTGCACCGGCGCCTGTGCTGGCACCGACCCCGATGACGAACACAACGACTTACACCACATCCCGTCAGGGCGCTGAATTTTTACTGACCGCCAAGCACAGCCTGATGTCCAAACTGCTGGTGACCAGCGGGCTTGGGGTCGGCTATGTCACTAGCAGCGGCATCACCAATTCGGCCTACAACGGCTTCCGCCCCGTGTACAACCTTGACGTTGACTACACGCCTACGGAAAAAACCCGGGTGCGGGCCTATGGCAGCCTTGAGGGGACAGACATCGTTCCGAGTTTTGGATTGCAGGCAACTTGGACTCCGCGTGAAACCACATCGGCGAACTTTTCTATTTATCAAACGCAGCAGTTTTCCATCACCACCATCGACCAGTATCAAGTGAACCGCGGTCTGGTGGCCACGCTGCAGCAGCGCTTTTTCTCCAAGGTCACCGTGAGCCTTTCCGGAGGGTGGCAACAGACCGAAAACGTGGCTCTCTCCGAGGATCAGCAAAACGGGGAAACGACGGATTACTCCTTCGCCTCGATCGGGCTCCGGTGGGATCTCAACTCCTGGCTCTACTGGCAGGCGAGCATCTGGTCATCGACCGGCAATGCCATGACTGGCACCGGCGGGTCGCAGAACAACTCGCCGCAAACCGTTGGGTCGATCGGATTGAACTTGATTTTCTGAGTCCGCCAACTACTAATACCCTGTCACTCCCGATGCGACACTTGGCTTATATTATTGCTGTTCTGGGGCTGCTCGCCTCGCCCTGCGGCGCAGAGGATTCCACCAAGGGTGTTGACGCGCCCTCGCCTCAGAAAGTCCGCCCGGCTGGAACGCCTACGGTTACGACCGCGCCCGCCCCAGCCCCAGCCGTCCAAGCCGTCGCGGCCCCGGCACCTCCGCCCACGGTGAGCACCGGCCCGGCAACCGCGCTCTCCTCGGGCGAAAGCGACTACATCCTCGTCATCGGCGATGTGATCGAACTTAACGTATTCCGCGAGCCCGAATTGACCACTCAAGCGATCATTGCCCGGGATGGGAGTGTTCAGCTTCCGTTGGTCCGGGAGGTCTCTCTCGCCGGCCTCACCATCCGTGATGCGCGTGAACTGCTGCGGGGGCTTTATGACAAGCAGTTTTTGGTCAATCCGCAGGTTTTCCTCAACGTGGTCAAGTACGCCCAAAGGAAATTTACCATCATGGGACAGATCACCCGGCCGGGCAGCTATGAACTGCAAGGTGGCGAGCGCATGGATATCCTCGAAGCGATCGGGCTGGCTGGCGGTTTCACTCGCGTGGCTGACCGCAGTCGCGTGACGATCCAGCGCAAGGAAAAGGGAACTGTCAACGCGATCCGTGCAAACACCAAGCGCATGGCCGATGGCAAGGAAATGCCCATCGAGATCCAGCCCGGCGATGTGATCACAGTTTCGGAAAGCTGGTTTTGAACCTTAGCCGATATGAGTAAGAACGCACCATCCGATCCCTTTGATGTTTCATCGGAGAAGTCCGAGCCTTTCGACTGGCGGTTTTACCTCCATGTCATCGCCGAGCGCTGGTGGCTGGTTTGCCTCTTCCTCCTCCTCGGCGGCATCCTCAGCGCCTTCCTCATCAGCCGCGAGCAGGCTCTGTACGGCGCGAGGGCGGTTCTGTTCATCGAGCAACAGACGGAGAAAGTGCTCAACGGCCAGATGCAGTCCGTCCGTAATGACGAAGTGCGCTCGATCGACATGATTAACACGATCGTTGAAACCATCAACGGCTACCCCATGGCTGAGCGGGTGGCCAAGCGTCTGGAACTTGCCAACGATCCTGCGTTTGTGGCCGCTATCAAATGGAACAAGGACAAGGATGGCGAACTGACCACGGCGGCTGCCGCGGGTAAGCTTCTTGCGCCCTACGGATTCGTGCGCGGGACTTACCGTGAGCTGACCCGCCTCATTGATATCGTGTCCCGCTCTCCCGACCCTGCCATCTCGACCAAGCTGGCCAACGGCTATGCCGATGAATATCTGCGGGTGCTCCTTGAACAAACCTCAGAGGCAAGCAAAGCGGCCTCGCAATTTTTGGTCGAAGAAGCGGAGAGGCTCGGCGCCAAGCTCAGGCTCTCGGAGGAAGCCCTGCAGAGCTTCCGCGAGAGGGAACGCGCCGCTTCGTTGGAGACCATGCTGCGCGAGGCGCAGGATGCCCTCGATCAGTCGAGCGTCGAAATCCAGCAACTCGAAGGATTTACCCGGCAACTCGACGCGGATCTCAATTCCGTCGCGGGTTTAGGTGGCGACACCGAGCAACTTATGCGGCTACCCAGCGTGAGCGCCGACCCGCGGGTCGCTGCCCTCAACGCGCAGGTGGCTGCTCTTGATCGGGATTTGGACGAAATGGCTCGCCGCTACCGTGAGGGGCATCCGGCGCACACGGCAACCAAGACCCGCCTGGAAGTCTTGCGCGGAGATATGGCCAAGCTTGTCGTCGAGGTGATCGGACAGCTCGAGGCGCGCCGGTCCCAAGCGGAGACGCAGTTGGAAACCTTGCGGTTGAAGCGGGCCGATGCGGAGCAGCGCCTGCTGACCATCACCGGAAAATCCGTCGAATACAACACGCTCTCGCGCAATCTGGACGCCGACCGTGCTCTCTACGACTCCGTGCTCGCCCGGCTCAAGGAAGTCGATGTGACCAGCGGCTTGACCAACCAGTCCATCACCGTCCAAGAGCATGCCCGCGGTGCCAGCATCGTTCCCAGTCAGACGGTCAAGTTCATCCTTCTCGGGTTGGTCGGCGGCTTGGCGGCGGGCATCGGTGCGGTTCTGGGCTTGAACTATCTTGATCCCTCGTTACGCACCATCGAACAGGTTGAGCAACGCATCGGCCTTAGTGTCGTGGCCACCGTGCCGCGCCTCAAGCAGCCTCCCTTGCAGGGCGGTGGCGGTGCCATGCTGACTAGCATGCGGGACCGCCGCGGCTTGGTCGCCGAGGCTTTTCGGACGATGCGTGCGACCCTGTCTCATATTTCGGGCCGTGACAAAAACCGCGTGTTTCTGATCACAAGCGCCATTCCCGGCGAAGGCAAAACATTCAACAGTTGCAATTTTGCCGCGATCCTCGCGCAACAGGATCTGAAGACGCTGCTCATCGATGCCGACCTCCGTAAGCCGTCTGTCTCCAAGATGATCTTTGGCGAAAATATCAAGCCGGGCCTGTCGGAAGTCCTGCTCCGGCACGCCAGTCTGGAGCAGGCTGTTGTGCCGACAAAAGTCGCTAACCTCTGGTTGCTGTCGGCGGGCGGGATTGCTCCCAACCCCTCCGAACTTCTCACCTATGAGCATCTCAAGGAATTGGTGGATGAACTGAAGTCGAAGTATGATCGAATCGTCATTGACTCCTCGCCGGTGCTCGCCGTGCGAGACCCACTGCTCCTCGCGCCTTTTGCCGATGCGATCTGCCTGATCGCCCGCGCAGGACATTCTCCGAGCAAGGCCACCGCTCAGGCTTCGCGTCTCTTGGTCGAGGCTGGCACCCCGCCCGTGGGCGTCGTGCTGAACGGTGTCCGGCACGGTCGCGGTTCCTACTATGCCTACGCCTACCGGGCCTACGGTGCCTACGGGGGCAAGGGCGTCTACGGGGATTCACCCGCCTCGGCCGACCCCACAATCTGAAACGTCCTCCGTAAACGGAGAGGCGAGGCGGGAAAGTTTATTCATTTTTTATTGAATAAATCGAGCTTTAGGCCATTCTTAGCCTAGGCGTCAGCGGGCTGGTTCCTGTTGACCGTACCGAAAGCATGCCATCCGCGGGCCAAACGCCATGTTTTGACCAAGTGCGGCAGCTTGTCCTCTGTTGCCGTGAGTAAACAAATGTCCGACAGTGAGGCGGGTGTGAAGTTGAATCCCTTCCAGGTGGAAACCATCGCCCTTTTCGTGCGGGCGGCAACCGTCCTGCGCCTGCCGCGTTCCGTTGCGCAAATCTACGGGCTTCTCTTCACAACCTCGGATCCACTAAGCCTAGATGACATTGGTGATCGTCTAGGGATCAGTCGCGGGTCGACGTTTGACGGGATCCGCTGGCTTCGTGATCTGGGGGCGGTCGAAGGCGTCACCCTGCCGGGGGTGAGAAAAGAGCACTTTCGTGCGGAATTTCGTTTGCGCACCTTGGCTACGGGTTTCCTGCGCAACCAGATCCAGCCGCACGTGCATAACGGCGCGGCCCACATCCGCCAACTCCGCGAGAGCATCGATGCATCCTCGCCGGACGCAGCTTTCCAAAAAGACCGCCTCAAGCAGATCGCGGGCTGGCAGAAGTTTTTTTCACGGGTGCTGCCAGTGATCAAGGCGCTCGCGACCAAACCACATTTCCCGCTTCCAAAGCACCCCTCCCGAAGCTAGAAAGATCCTTCGTTTTTATGAAAATAACCTGTCTTGGAGCCGGCTACGTCGGCGGTCCGACCATGGCCATGATCGCCGCAAAGTGCCCCGATATCGAGGTGACGGTCGTCGACCCGAACGCCGAGCGCATCGCGGCTTGGAACTCCGATACGCTGCCCATATATGAACCCGGCCTCGACGAGATTGTGCGCAGTGCGCGCGGGCGCAATCTTCACTTCAAGACCGACGTGGAGGGCGCCATTCGCTCGGGTGATATTATCTTTGTCTGCGTCGGCACGCCCACCAAGACCTACGGGATCGGGGCCGGTCGAGCTGCCGATCTGCGCTACATCGAAAGTGCTGCGCGCATGATTGCTGCAGTTGCGGAGGGTCCGAAAATCATCGTGGAGAAAAGTACCATCCCGGTGCGGACAGCGCAGGCGATGCTGACCATCCTGCGCGCCAATTCACGCAATGGCAGCTTCCAGGTGCTCTCCAACCCCGAGTTTCTCGCCGAGGGAACGGCCATCGCCGATCTGCAGAAACCTGACCGCATCCTCATCGGCGGAGAACGCACGCCCGAAGGCGCTAAAGCCGTCGCCACGCTTGTCGATGTCTATGGCCGATGGGTTCCCCGTGAGCGGATCATCACCTCGAACCTGTGGTCATCTGAACTGTCGAAACTTGTCGCCAATGCCTTCCTTGCGCAGCGGATCTCCTCGATCAACTCGATCTCCGCGCTCTGCGAAGCCACCGGGGCGGACGTCGACGAGGTCGCCCATGCCATCGGCACAGATTCACGAATCGGCCCCAAATTCCTCAAGGCTTCCGTCGGCTTCGGGGGTTCCTGCTTCCAGAAAGACATCCTCAACCTCGTCTACCTGTGCGGCCAATTTGGGCTGCCGGAAGTCGCCAGCTATTGGGAGGGCGTGGTGCGGATGAACGACTGGCAAAAGAACCGGTTCACCCAAAAAATCGTCCACACGCTTTTCAATACCGTCTCCGGGAAGCGCATCGGTGTGCTGGGTTTCGCCTTCAAGAAGGATACCAACGACACGAGGGAATCCGCTGCTATCTCGGTGGTGCAAGGTCTGCTTGAGGAGAATGCCACCGTGGTGGTCTATGATCCACAGGTGTCTGCCGACGAGATCAAGCGGGATGTTCTCGGCGCCGGAAAGGACGAGCCCAGGCTCGTCGTGGCGAAGTCCGCGGAAGAGGCGGCACAGGGCGCGCACGCTTTGGCCGTGCTGACCGAATGGGATGAGTTCAAGACCCTCGACTTCCCGGCTATTTACGAGGGGATGCACAAGCCCGCCTTTGTTTTCGACGGACGCAACATCCTGCCGCGTGCTGATCTGGAAAATCTCGGTTTCCGTGTTTTCGCCATCGGCAAGCATCCCGTCTCCTGACCGCTGTCGCTGCACCAATACCCATACCTGACCCATGAGAATTCTCGTCACCGGAGGCGCCGGGTTCCTCGGCTCCCACCTTTGCCATCGTTTGGTCGACCAGGGGCACGAGGTGCTCTGCCTCGATAACTTTTTCACCGGCCGCCGCGCCAACATCATGGAACTGCTCGGCCATCCCCGGTTCGAGTTGGTGCGCCATGATGTCATTGACCCGTTTAAATATGAGGTCGACCGGATTTACAATTTGGCCTGTCCCGCATCGCCGCCGCATTACCAATACAATCCGATCAAGACGACCAAGACATCGGTCATGGGAGCGATCAATTGCCTCGGACTGGCCAAACGCGTCAAGGCCCGCGTCTTCCAGGCCTCCACCTCAGAAATCTACGGCGACCCTGCCGTCCATCCCCAACCGGAGAGCTACTGGGGCAACGTCAACCCGATCGGTCGCCGTTCCTGCTACGACGAAGGGAAGCGCTGTGCCGAGACGCTTTTTTTCGACTACCATCGCGAGAACGGCGTGGATATCCGCGTCGTGCGCATCTTCAACACGTATGGTCCTCGCATGAATCCCGACGATGGCCGAGTGGTCTCCAACTTCATCGTCCAAGCGCTGCGGGGCCAAGACATCACCATTTACGGCGATGGTTCGCAGACCCGCTCGTTCTGCTATGTTGACGACCTGATTGAAGGATTCCTGCGCTTGATGGAACAAACGGAAACTGTCGGGCCGGTGAATCTGGGCAATCCGGGCGAATTCACCATGATGGAACTCGCCCAAATCGTCCTCGAGAAAGTGGGCGGCAAATCGAAAATCGTCCACCGCGATCTGCCCGCGGACGATCCCAAGCAGCGCCAGCCCGATATTTCCCTGGCCCGCAAATATCTCCACTGGGAGCCAGCCGTTCCTCTCGCCGAGGGGATTGAGCGGACGATAGATTATTTCCGCAAGGAAATCGGCGCTTAGGATTTCGCGGTGCTGTTTGCTGGCTACCGCAACCGGGAAGCGACGATCGTCAACTCCTTTTGGTGCCTAATTCCTTCTAGCTCTCAACTCCAAACTCCCCGCTCCCTGCTCTTATGAAAAAAATGCTCGTGACCGGTTCATCCGGGCTCATTGGATCCGAAGTCTGTCTGCATTTCGCTGGCCAGGGCTGGGAGATCCATGGACTCGACAACAACCAGCGTGCCGTGTTCTTCGGAACTCCGGGCGACACGCGTTGGAACCAGAAGAGGCTGGGGGACCTCATCCCTGGTTTCCGGCACCACGAACTCGACATCCGTGATAGAGCGGGAGTGCTCGACCTTATTCAGTCTCTCAAGCCCGACACCATCGTTCATGCTGCCGCACAGCCAAGTCACGACCGCGCGGCCGCCATCCCATTCGATGACTTCGATACCAATGCGGTGGGCACGCTCAACCTCCTCGAGGCTGTCCGGCGTTCGTGCCCTGCCTCGCCCTTCGTCCATATGTCGACCAACAAGGTCTATGGCGACCGTCCGAATTTCATCAAGCTCCAGGAGTTGGGGACTCGGTGGGACTATGACGATCCGGCTTATGCCGACGGTATCGCCGAGGATTTTTCCATCGACCAGTCGAAGCACTCGCTCTTCGGAGCGTCGAAGGCCGCGGCGGATATCATGGTGCAGGAATACGGACGCTACTTCGATATGCCCAGTTGCTGCCTGCGCGGTGGGTGCCTCACCGGGCCAAACCACTCCGGTGTCGAGTTGCACGGTTTCCTCAGCTATCTCGTGAAATGCAACCTCGAGGGCAAGGAATACAAAGTTTACGGCTACAAAGGGAAACAGGTCCGCGACAACATCCACAGCTATGATGTCGCTCGCTTCATCGAGGAATTCCTCAAGGCTCCTCGCGTGGCCGAAGTCTACAACATTGGCGGCGGACGCGACAACTCGTGCTCCATCCTCGAAGCCTTTGCCATCACCGAGCGCTTCACCGGCAAAAAGCAGCTTTACACTTACGTCGACGAAAATCGCATCGGTGACCACATCTGCTACATCAGCAACCTCGACAAAATGCGCCGCGACTACCCTGCGTGGGACATCACCATCTCGCTCGAGGAGACAGTCAAACAAATCGTCGATGCTTGGAAGACTCGGGCGACGTGAGTAACAGTTGTGCCGAAAGTCTTCGAAAAAGACGGACTTCGCTTTGGCTTCTACAGTAACGACCATGAACCGGTCCATGTCCATGTCGTGAAGGCGGGCGCTGAAGCAATCTTTGATGTTCTGAGCGGTGTCGAATTACGGGAGTCACGCGGATTCAGGCTCGCTGACTTGGCCAAAGCCCAGCAACTTGCGCAACACAACAGACAGTTGATTGTGGATAAATGGCATGAGCACTTCGGAAAATAGAGCAAAGCGAGTCTATTACTCTGCTCCGGCGATGATCGTTCTTATGGAAGACGGCTCCGAATTACGTTTTCCGGTTGCGGACAACCCCCGGCTGAGCTGCGGCACTGTTGCCCAACTTAACAAAGTTGAAATTTCTCCATTTGGCTTGCATTGGCCTGATCTCGACGAAGACCTTTCCTTTGAGGGGTTGAGGCGCGGTGATTTTGGGCAGCGCCGATTGACAACCGCGCGTGTCGCCGAAAGGCCCGAGTAGTGTTCATTCCTGCAGCAGTTCACGGCTTAAACTTCTTCCAACTCCAAACTCCGGGCTCCCAGCTCCTCTCCGAACCGAATGGCACTCTCCCTGCTCCATGCTTACTAGCGTCGACTGCCTCATCGTCGGCGCCGGCTTCGTTGGTTTGACTATTGCTGAGCGCCTGACGACCCAGCAGGGCAAGACCTGCCTTGTTGTCGAGAAGCGCGATCACCTCGGCGGGAACGCCTATGACAAATACGACGAGGCGGGCGTGCTCATCCATACTTACGGCCCGCACTATTTTCGCACCAATGCCCCGCGCATCGTGGATTACCTGAGCCAATTCACTGAGTGGCATCCAGTGGAATACAAAATCCTTTCCTTCTCCGACGGTCGCTATTGGAACTTTCCGATCAACCTCAACACCTTCGAGCAATTCCTCGGACGTCCATCCACCTCGGAGGAAATGGAGGAGTGGCTCACCGAACACCGCGTTCCCATCGATACCCCCGCTAATTCCGAGGAAGTCATCATCAGTCAAGTCGGTTGGGAATTGTATGAGAAGTTCTTCAAGGGCTACACGCTCAAGCAGTGGAAGCGAAATCCAAAAGATCTCGACGCCTCGGTTTGTGGCCGCATCCCCATCCGCACAAACCGCGACGACCGCTACCTGCGCGAGGATTTCCAGGCGATACCCAAGGCCGGATACACTGCGATGTTCCAGCGCATGGTCGCCGCGTGCGGCGATAAGTTGGAGATCCTTCTAAATGCCGAGTTCCGCGACATACTCCCGAAAGTCAATTTCAAGCATCTGGTTTACACGGGACCGATCGATGAATACTACGACTTCTGTCATGGGCACCTCCCGTATCGTTCCCTCCGTTTCGAGCCCGAATCCTTCACTCCTGCGCAACTCTCTGCCCATCACTCAGGTTTCAAGTCTCCGCCTTCATCCCTCAAAAGCCCTCCGGGCTTTTTTCAGCCCGCCATGCAGGTGAACTATCCCAACGACGAGGACTTCACCCGCATCGTCGAGATCAAGCACGCCACCGGCCAGCAGTGCGACAACACCACCATCGTCCGCGAATACCCGGACGATTTCGGTCCCGGCAAGGAGCCCTACTATCCCATCCCGGCGCCCGACTCCGCCGCAACCTACCAAAAATACAAAGCCCTGACCGAAACAGATCCGTTCCCCCCGCACCTGTGTGCTCTTCAAGTGGATGTGAATTCCGACTCGTCACTCGTCACAAGTCACTCGTCACCGACGGTCCACTTCGTGGGCCGTCTCGCCACCTACCGCTACTACAACATGGACCAAGTCGTCGGCATGGCTCTCAAAGAATCTGAAAAGATTGCTGCTTTGGGCGGGTGAGGGCTGTTGGGCGATGGTAACTCGAGTGGACCTTCGGCGGTATTGACATCAAGACAGAAGCGTATTACGCTTAGTCTTGATGAAAACAGTGAGCGTTAAGCTTCCGGAACGGGTGTTTCAGATGGTCAGCCGCTCCGCTGCAGAGCGTCGGGTTTCCAAGTCTGAAATCATTCGCGAGGCACTGACCGCCCGGGAAACCCCGGGGGAGTCCCTCTACTCTCGTATCGAGGACCTTGTTTTTGAGGATTCCAGCCTTCCGCGGGATCGCTCTTCCAACCCGCAGCACCTCAAGGGCTATGGGAGCAGCCGTTCTCGTCGATAGCGGACCACTCGTTGCGGTCCTTAGTGTTCGCGACAAGCATCACCGCTGGGCCCGAAGCCACTTCGAAGCTCTCCGGGAGCCCTTGCTCACCTGTGAAGCGGTTCTCTCTGAAAGTTTCTTTCTTCTTCGAAATGCTCCCGGCGTACCCGACCGCTTGGCCCAACTCTTGGAACGCGGCGTTGTCTTGATTGATTTCGGGTTGCCCGATCACTTGCCGCGCGTCCTTGATCTCATGAGAAGCTACCGTGATTTGCCGATGACCTTGGCTGATGCTTGTCTTGTTTGCATGGCGGAAGGGGTTAGCGAAGCAAAAGTATTCACTACCGATTCAGACTTTCGCACCTACCGGAAAAACAAACGCCAGGTTATACCGCTCATCGCGCCTTAGTTGCCGCGATGGTTTTTGGGTGGCCGAATTAAACAAACATCATGAACCTCCAAACCTATCTTGCCGAATACCCGCGACTCCTCGCCGACCCGGCGATTCCACCGCTCATCACCCGACTGAAGGACCGCATCTGCCAAACCCGCGATGCTGGCGGCAAACTCATGTTGGCGGGCAACGGGGCAAGTGCATCGATTGCCAGCCATCTGGCCACAGACTTTTCCAAGCAGGGTGGGGTGCGCGCCATCACCTTCAACGACGCGAATCTCATCACAGCACTTGGCAACGATTGCGGCTACGAGAACTGGATCGCCAAGGCCCTCGATTTTTACGCTGACCCGAAGGATATCCTCATCCTCATCAGCAGCAGCGGAAAGTCGCCCAATGTGGTCAAGGCTGCTCACCGCGCCAAAGAGATGGGTCTCTATGTGGCTGCGTTCACCGGTTTTCATCAGGAGAATCCCCTTGGCGCCGCGGCCGACATCAACTTCTGGGTCGATAGCCGCTCTTACAACATTGTTGAGTGCACCCACATGATCTGGTTGGCGGCCATTGTCGATCTTCTCATCGGAACCGCCGAATACAGCGTCTCCGGCTAGCCTGCCGTCCTCTGGCTCTTAACTCATTGCTCCCTGCTCCAAGCTTTCATGAACATCCTCGTTACCGGCGCTGCCGGATTCATCGGTAGTCACTTAGTGGACGCCTTGTTGGCCCGTGGTCATCGCGTTGTCGGGGTAGACAACCTCAGCCTCGGCACACGTGCCAACCTGCGCGGCGTTCTGGAAAATCCGGCCTTCACGCTGCTTGCGTGCGACATTTCGGAAGAAAAGTTTGTCGAGGCCTTCGATCCGGGCTGCAAAATCGACTGGGTCTGGCACATGGCGGCCAACTCGGACATTCCGGCAGGAGTCAATGACGCCAATGTCGATTACAAAGACACCTTCCTCACCACCTTCCGGGTGCTCGCTTGGATGAAAGTAAACGCGGTCCCGCGTCTTGCCTTCGCCTCCACATCAGCGGTCTACGGTCTCCGCGACGAACCCATCACGGAAGACAGTGGTCCGATGCTGCCGATCAGCAACTACGGCGCGATGAAACTCGCCTCCGAAGCCTGTATCAGCGCCGCGGCCGAAGCATGGCTCGGACGCGCCGATATCTTCCGCTTCCCGAACGTCATCGGTTCCCGCGCCACCCATGGTGCCCTGTTTGATTTTGTCCGCCGGTTGCGTCAAAATCCGGCGCAGCTCAGCGTGCTCGGCGACGGCACGCAACAGAAGCCCTACTTGCACGTGGCCAATCTTGTGGAAGCCATGCTCTTCATCGCCGATCATGCGAAGGAGAAGTTGAACTACTTCAACGTCGGCCCGGAGGACAACGTCAGCGTGCGCGCCATGGCCGAGGAAGTGGTGACGCAAACTGCGCCGGGCGCAAAAATTATTTATGGAACCGACGGTCGCGGATGGGTGGGGGATGTTCCCAAATTCCGCTATTCCACGGCCAAACTGCGCGATCTCGGTTGGGGTGCGCAAATGACATCGCCTGAAGCGGTCAGGTTGGCAGTATCCGAAATCGTCTCCGAAAATCCCTGATGCAGGCAGTCATTTTGGCCGGCGGCAAAGGCACCCGCCTCGCGCAGGCGCTCGGCATGGATATTCCCAAGCCGATGGCCCCGGTGCTCGGTGTGCCACTGCTCGAGCGCACGGTGCTTCTACTCAAAGAGCAGGGCATCACGGATATTGTCATCCTTGTCCATCATCGTGCCGACGTGGTGCGTGAATACTTTGGCGATGGCAGCAAGCTCGGCGTCCGCGTCCGCTACATCGAGGAAGCCTCGCCACGCGGGACTGCCGGTGCCTTGGTCGACGCCCTGCCTCACCTCGATGAGGAATTCCTCATCCTTTACGGCGATACGCTCATCGATCTGGATTTTCGCCGCATGCTGGACTTCCACAAGGCCAAGCAGGCTGACCTCACGCTGTTTGCCCATCCCAACGACCACCCGCACGACTCCGATCTGGTTGAGGTGGACCGCGACTGGCGCGTTACGGCGGTGCGTCCGTATCCGCATCCCGAAGGCTCCGGATACCGCAACCTCGTGAATGCCGCCCTTTACGTCATGCGCCGCGATCTCCTCGCCGGGGAGTGGCCCGACGGCACTATCGATATTGCCAAGCACGCCGTGCCGCGCTGGCTGCAGGAAGGAAGGAACGTCTTCGCTTACCGTGGCGACGGGTACATCAAAGACATGGGAACGCCCGAGCGTCTGGCCAAAGTCGAAGGTGACCTGCAAAACGGCACGGTGGCCCGCAAGTCTGGACGTGCGCCCCGCATGGCCGTCTTCCTCGACCGCGATGGCACGCTGAATGTTGAGAGGGGACACCTGGCTCGTCCCGATGACCTCGAACTCTTCACTGGTGTCGGCCTCGTTATCCGTTCGCTTAACCGCGCGGGCATCCCGGCCGTCGTCATCACCAACCAGCCTGTCATCGCCCGGGGCGAGGCCGACTTCGCGGACGTCGATGCCATTCACCGTCGCCTCGAAAACTTGCTCGCAAAAGACGGAGCGTTCGTCGACGCCATTTTTTACTGCCCGCACCATCCGGACAAAGGTTTCAAAGGCGAGCGCCTCGAATTAAAGGTCGCCTGCGCTTGCCGCAAACCCGCACCTGGTCTTGTGGATCAAGCTTGCGAACTTTTCAGCATCGACCGCGGTAAGTCATGGTTCGTCGGCGACAGCGGGCGCGACCTCGAGTGCGCCAATAATGCCGGTCTCCAACCCGTGCTCGTCCAAACCGGCGCCGCCGGACGTGATGTGCCGAGTAGCGTCCAACCGATTTTCACCGCCCTTGACGCGCCCAGCGCCATCACCGAGATCCTGCGGCGCATCGGCGTAGCCGAAACGCCGGTAAAAAGTGAAAGGTAGAAAGTGGAAAAGTTAGCGCCCCGTTCAAGAACTTGCTTTGGACGTGACTAGAAGTTCTGGCCAGCGAAAGGTCTCTCCCATTGGATTTAACACAGTTCAGCGGCTTACGACTCCCTCAAGGGTTCATCCTGCTTGGGATCGAGTTTGTAGATGCTCCCATGCGCGACGCCGTTGGTCGACCGGCTCTGGCCAGAGCGGTGATTGAGGGCCGCACAATATCAATCGAAATAGCGACCGCCCAAGCCCCAGAGGAGCTGTCGGTTTCCATTTACCACGAACTGCTTGAAGCCATGACTGTGGGGGTCCAGTCCCCGCCGCGTGCGGTGTGGGATCTCAATGAAGCGGGTTTTGAGCAAGTGGCTCAAGGCGCCCATCGGCTCCACGGCTTGGCAAATTCTCGTAGTGTGATAATATTCCTAAGTGAGTTCGGCTTCACAGACTAACCAATCCGAGACCCGTATCGAGTCGATCCAACTTATTGATGGACGGCGTGTCTTTCGCGTTTTCGACGCACTGACCGGTCTGTGTCTGGAGAGAACCGCGGATCCCTCGAAACCGATCCGCCAGCAGACGGAGAAGCTGACGGAAGCACTCCATGCGCTGCGGTCGATGCCTGTCTGCACGGCAGCCTGATCTGCCGCAATACGATCAAGCTTCGCTCTGCTGCCTTCGGCTTCGCCTCATGCCATCTCGGTTCGCTCAGCTCTCACCCTTTAGCCCGCCACGGCACGCGTAGCGTTTCACTCAGGTCTCAAACTCAGGTTTCAGCCTCCCAACGTGATCATCTCTCAAACACCCTTCCGCATCAGCTTCGCCGGCGGGGGCAGCGATCTGCCCTCATACTACCGACAGCACGGCGGCGCGGTGGTCTCCAGCGCGATCAACAAATACGTCTATGTCACGGTCAGCCGGAAGTTCGACCAGAGTCTGCGCGTCAGTTACTCGCGCACCGAGGAAGTCGAAACCGCCGCCCAGCTGCAGCACCCCATTGTTCGAGAGGGGCTCGGCATGCTCGGTCTGCAGGGCGGACTCGAGATAACCTCGGTGGCCGACATTCCCTCGCGCGGCACGGGGCTAGGATCTTCGAGCAGCTTCGCTGTCGGGCTCATGCATGCCCTGCACGCCATCGAAGGCCGACATGTTTCTTCCGGACGGCTCGCCGACGAAGCCTGCCGCATCGAGATCGAGAAGTGCGGTGAGCCGATCGGCAAGCAGGACCAATATGCCGCTGCCTTCGGCGGGCTGAATTATATCCAGTTCCACCAAGACGGATCCGTCCAGGTCGACCCCATCGTGCTCCCTGCCGGCGCTCGCGAGAATTTGGATCGAAGTTTCCTCATGTTCTATACCGGCATCACGCGGTCTGCTTCAGGAATCCTGGCCGGACAATCCAAGGCCTTGTCTGACGAAAGCAAAAAGTCTGAGGCGATGCATAAGATGGTCGCCTATGCCGCCGAGCTTCGCGACGAACTCTGGAAGGGCAACTTTGATGCCATGGGCCGGATTCTCCACGAGAACTGGCTGCTCAAGCGCACGCTCACCGCGGGCATCAGCTCCGGCGAGATCGACGAGTGGTATGGCCGTGCAATGAAAGCCGGTGCACTCGGCGGAAAACTGCTCGGTGCAGGGGGCGGGGGATTCCTGCTTTTCTACGCACCCCCGGAAAAACACGCCGGTATCGCCGCCGCTCTATCCGACCTCCGCCGCATCGACTTCTCGCTCGAACCGCGTGGCAGCCGCATCATTTTTGTGAATCAGTAGCCGCTCTTTGGCGCGGCGTAGCGGACTGGCTATATCGAGACAAGGATTCCGTCGTTCTATGTCTCTGATTTCACCACGGAACATAAACTCAAGTTGATGGAGAGTGTCCACATGCTCGAGTTGGCGGTGAAAGCAACGGATTGAGAGAGGAGATGAGCCGTGGGTAGGGCCAGGCGCAGTGGATACATCATCGAGTGGTTCATTGGCGACCATGCGCCGCGGCACGTTCACGTCTACG
>Ga0209190_1000996_pt1 | contig 20224 bp, 14 predicted proteins | sample M_140205_XF_Meta_FD_187315 | JGI IMG/M metagenome (GOLD analysis project Ga0209190, IMG submission 187315) | Freshwater microbial communities from Lake Montjoie, Canada to study carbon cycling - M_140205_XF_MetaG (SPAdes) (version 2) | ecosystem: Environmental > Aquatic > Freshwater > Lake... | reverse complement strand
TGACCTGGTCCTGGGTGACTACACGCCTGCCGAACACGCGCTGATCGTCAATGCACTAGTCGCCGATTGCACTGCGGGCAGGATTGACGGTGACCGACTGGCCCGATCACTGGCACGAATCCTAGCGCTCAAGGCGGAATTTGCCTTGCTCTCACCCGAAGGAGCGTCCACCCTCGAGATGTGGCGCTCGGACGCAATGCTTGCCGGGAGACCATTTGCGGCCTGGTCGCCGGATGCCATTGACGGACGCTTCTATCCGGTCCCAAGCCCCACCACCAATGCGCCCGGTACTCCTTCGCGCGCCACTGGCGAGTTTGGGCCGCCCTCGGTGGCGGATGCTGCGTCGCCGGGGTTCACGATCACTGACGAGCAGGGAATTGCCCTCTATCGCGACTACCTCATCCACAGTGGACCGTCGCGCCTTGGCCGGCCCCTTTCGAGGAGGTTTTTTCTTGATGGCGAAGTCGTCCAATTGACCGAGGGAGGCCTTTTGCGATGGAAGCCAGAGGAAGGTACTGCCGACGTATTCGAGGGGTTTGAGGTTTTCCAAGCGACGGGGACACCATGGCAAGTCGTTGACGAGTGGCTCAAGGCGAGCGGTTATGCCCGCCCGGAGGATGGAGTGGCGACCGAACTGCCGGATATCGATCCCGGTCAGGCGCAGGTGGGCACGCCACGAGGCCCGGTCTATCGAAGTGGCGGTTGGTTGGTGCAGTCTTACACGCGGGCGATGGTCCGGAAACCGATGACGGTGGATCCCACGTCCACTCCCGGTGCGCCTGCCGAGGTTCTGTGGATCGGCACTGTGGCCAAGTTGATGGGTGCGGTACCACAGGATGCGCTCGCCCCGTTCACGTGGCCTGTGGCTGACTGAAAATCGGATCCTCCGTCTTGGACCGTCGTCCCACTCCAATCTAGATGGTGGGCGCGAGATGCGGTTTTCCGTTCCGGTAACGGTGCGGGACGCGCTGCGGCGAATCCTCGTATACGATGGTCGACAGTAATCGACTCAGCCTCTCTCATGACCGGAGTGCGAGATGAACCCACTCGTCAAGCGACGGATCGATGGCCGCGATGTCGGCAGCGGCGCAGTCGGGTCGGGCGCCCCGGCACACGAGGCCGCGGCTTTCACAAGGTGGTTGCTGTTGCCTGACGACGCTTTGGGCGACGGCGGAGAGACCCAGACCTCCCTTGGACTTGAAACCCCTGCTGGTTCATCAGTTGGGTCCGCATCGAACCATGCGAATGTGGCGAGCGAAGCGGAGCGGCGTTCAGATGGCGTCGGCACTCCCCGGATTGGCGCCGTTGCACCTGAGCGCCTTCGTGCCCGGGACTTGCGTTACGCCCGATGGCAAAGGGTCTTGGTGCAGGATGCGGATGCTGGTTTTCGCAATGTATCGCGGGCAATGCGTCAGGAGGGTGCGCTTCTGGCGGAACGTGATGTGGAAGAACACGGTGCGGATCAGGCCGTGGCTAGCGGGATTGGCCTGAGCGGGCTGGACGATCCGGACGATGGGTCTGACCTGGACGCGGTGCCTTCTGGTGATCACGGCACCTTGCCAGTCGCAGTCGGGCGCGCCGCCCAGAGGCTGTCTGCAATCGCTGGTGCATCGGCGCCACTCGCGCCGGAGGGACGTGCGGTGCGCGAGGCCACACCAATCGTCATGCGTGAGTTGGTCGCGGGCTACCACACGGTCCTGCCACCCGGGACCCAGTTGAATGACGGTTCGCACCCATTGGCTGCTCGGGTTGCAGAACTGGCCGCTCTGCAACGGATCAATGCGGTGATCAACTCGAGCCTTGATGTTTCTCACGTGCTGACGCAGACTGTCGCGGTCGTGCGTGACGTGATGCATGTAGACACGGCAGCGGTGTACCTGCTTGAGGACACCGGCAGGCTTGTGTTGCGGGCGACCCGAGGCTTGAACCCGGAAATGATTGGTCACCATAGCCTCGCACTTGGCGAAGGCATCACGGGTTGGACCGCACGGCATGGACAGCCCGTGACCGTCGCAGATGCCTGGCAGGACGAGCGCTTCCGGTACGTGCCGTCACTACGTGAGGAACCCTTTCACGGTTGGCTCTCGGTTCCGATCATCCTGTTCCGAACGGGGGACCATGGCGCAGGCGATGTGGCAAACAAGCTAGTCGGTGTACTTTCCTTGATGACCCAGCAAGTCAAGGCCTTTTCACCGGAGGATGTGACGTTCGTCGAGACGGTGGCGGGTCAGGTGGCCATTGCGGTTGAGAATGCACGCCTGTACGGGCTTACTGATGAGCGTCTTCGTGAAAAGGTGCAGCAACTCGAAGCGTTGCAACGCGTGTCGGCTTCGCTTGTGTCGAGCCTTGATCTCTCAGAGGTACTTGCGCAAATGGCGCGACAGGCGGCCCTGATCACAAACACCGACATGTCCGGGATCTTTCAACTCGACGACGCGACGAACCGGTTGAGTTTGGTGGCGTCGTACAACCTATCCGAGACCTATGCGGACATTGCCGTGCCTGTCGGAGAGGGGGCAATCGGCCTGGCGGTTGCGGAACGCATCCCGATCGTTATTTTTGACGCTCAGGAGGACCCGCGGCTTCAGGCGCCGTCCGTGGCCCGATGGGTCATCGAGGAGGGGTACCGCTCGATGTTTTCGGTACCGCTGATCAGCCGGGACCGTGTCCTGGGCGGTGTGTCGGTCTATACGCGACAACGAAGAGAATTCTCGCTGGACCAGATCCACATGCTCTGTACCTTCGCGAACGATGCCGCGATTGCGATCGACAACGCCCGTTTGTACGAACAGACCCGGCAAGCGCTTGCGATGAAGAGTGTCCTCCTGCAGGAGTTGCATCATCGGGTGAAGAACAACTTGCAGATGATGGGGAGCCTGTTGAGGCTACAGATGCGCCGGACGCGGAATGCCGAGGCGCGCAAGACCCTTGCGGTAACCCATTCACAGATCGAGAGCCTGGGTGCGGCCCACGACTTGCTTTCCCAAGACACCGGAGCTTCGGGTACGAGCATGGGGCGCGCGACCGTGGCAGAGATTGCGCGCCGCGTTGCAGACATCGCGGTGGCTGACCTCTTGCCCCGGGACAAGCGGATCACCATTGACACGGCAGACGCACATATAGACGTGGGCAGCCAGCGCGCCACGCTCATCGCACTTGTGTTGAATGAACTCCTGTGCAATGCCATTTTGCACGGCCTGGAGGACCGGGATACCGGCCATGTCCGAGTGAGCGCAAAGCGAGTTGTGGACCGGCCCAACGACGAAAGTGTTGCGATGGATCCAGACGGCAGCGACTCGGGTACGGCCGCGCCGATCGAGCATGTTCAGATTGAAGTCGTGGATGACGGGGCTGGTCTCCCGCCTGGTTTCGTGCTTGAGCGCGATGCCGGGCTTGGACTGACCATCGTCCAGCGTTTGGTGATTGAACAGTTGCGCGGGGCGCTCACGTTCGAGTCCATCCCGGTCGGCGAGAGCGGTGCCACGGGCACGTGCGCGCGTCTCTGGCTGCCGGTAGCGTAATCGCAAAGCACCTGCGACCACGCATTTGCCCTTGATCTCCCGGTGTTACGCCGCAAGGAAGGGGTGTAACAGGTCGCGCGCCATAAGGAACGCTCCAAGTACCGAAACATCATCTCCGAGAGGTGTGACGCGGAGGCTCCGTGGCCTTGTCACGAGCAAAGCCGCTTCCTCATCCACCCGAGCGCGCACTCCGGGCAACAGGTACCGGTGCCTCGCCTGGGCCACCGAGCCGATGAAACTTATGGCTTCCAGTGGCTGCCCAAGAAGACAGAGGCCAACAACCAGGTCTCCGAGGCGCCGGCCGCACTCAGTCCAGAACTCGTGGTCGTCCGGGATCTCCCTCGCCATGACCCCATGGAAATCCGGGTGGCGTTCTCGGTACCGTAGCGGCAGCGCCCAGCCCCCGAGATAACTTTCGTAGCAACCCCGATGCGGTCGGCCCCTGCACTCGGGTCCGCCGAACTGCGAAACGCTATGTCCGAGTTCGGTTGGTTGCTGAATGCCGTCATGAAGGAGCGCGACCCCGACACCGTGCGAAAGGGTGATTAGTGCGCCATCGTTGCATGCGACGAGGGCACCGCGACGCCGTTCGCCCTCGAGGGCTGCCTCGGCGTCATTGCACAATTCGACTTCGCAACCGAGGCGTGATCGAAGCAACTCCGCCAACCCGACGGTGCCACGCCAACCCTGACCAAGATTTGCCGCAGCCGTCACTGTTCCCAATTCACTGTTGACATGTCCCGGCGTTCCCACAACCACGAACTTTGGGTGGGGTTCAACGGTCAGGACCGCATCAATGATCGAATCAACGACTGGTTCGACGTCGCCGGGCATCAGCGAACCGACCCAGACGCGGTCTGGCGAGATGGACGCCGTCGCGCGGCAACCGACTCCACTGATATGCACACCGACCGCTCCCGGTGCCTGCACCCGGGTCTTCGCCGGTGGGGGGGGTGTCTCGGATGCCACCGCGACCGTTTCAGCAGATTGCGCGTCTGTCATGCCCTGTATTCTAATGGGCAGGTCTCATTTGAATAGTTGGTCCCGACCGGACTTGCAAGGCCCATTGGACCAGGGCCATGAGTTCACATCCCCTTTCCTTGGCCCGGTGGCAGGCGAGGGAGCCAATGGTCGGCGTGATTGTGGTGGCGGACAGGAGCAGGACAGCATGGTTCGGCGTATTGCCGTCTCGACCGGTGGTGGCGATTGCCCAGGATTGAACGCAGTCATTCGTGCGGTAGTCACCACGGCGATCGGTGACTACGGGATTGAGGTATTCGGGATCGAGACCGGCTTCGACGGCCTGATGGGTCGAGGTGGCGCGAGAGTGCGCCCGCTCACCCTAGATGTGGTGCGTGGGATCTTGCCAGAAGGGGGCACGATCCTTGGGACGAGCAATCGCGGTAGTCCATTCGCAATGCCTCGTGAAGGCGGAGGCACGGTTGACCGTTCACAAGAAATTGTTGACCGGTTGGACGAGCTTGGCATAGACACCGTTGTCTCGATCGGTGGCGACGGAAGCATGCGGATCGCGGCCCAACTTGGTGAGCTCGGCGTAAAGGTCGTTGGGGTTCCAAAGACGATCGACAACGACCTGCTGGTCACAGACGTGACCTTCGGCTTCGACTCGGCGCTACAAGTTGCCACGGAAGCGATTGACCGCCTTCATTCGACGGCTGACAGTCATCACCGGGTGATGGTGGTTGAGGTCATGGGGCGGAATGCAGGGTGGATCGCGCTTCACGCCGGGATCGCCGGGGGTGCTGACATCATCCTTTTGCCCGAGATTCCGTATCGGACTGAAGCGGTTGTCCAGGCATTGGTCAAGCGTGCCCGGACAGGCAGGAAGTCGTCGATTGTTGTCGTCGCCGAGGGTGCGGTCTCTGATGGGGGCGATGCGCTCTATCTGGACCGGCCCGCGTCGACGCATACCGTGGCGCGCCGGCTCGGTGGGGTTGGGAACCAGATTGCCGAGGACATCGCTGAAGCGTGCGGTGCGGACACTCGTGCCACGGTTCTTGGGCATGTGCAACGGGGTGGATCGCCTAGCCCGTTCGACCGGGTGCTTGGCACTAGGTTCGGTTGCGCCGCAGCACATCTCGTTGCGCGGGGCGGGCACGGCCGAATGGTCGCGCTCCGGGGGGCAGACGTCATCGACTGCGCCATTGTCGATGCGATTGCCGAACCGAAACTCGTTGACCCTGAGGGTGAACTGGTGCGTGCCGCCAAGAGCGTCGGGGTGAGCTTCGGGACCTGATCGGGATGGCATCGGGCGCCACGTGGGTCGAAGAGATACCTTGCTGACCTGACTTGATTGCCTGACTTGAATGGATGTAAGGACGAACGCACGTGGTTGGACAAGAGCAACTCTTCATCCCGGTGATCCTTGGCAGCATTCGTGAAGGCAGGCGGAGCTTGCACGCGGCCTCGTACCTAGTGTCCCGCGTGATCGCTGCTGGGCATGCCAGCGAAATGGTTGACCTCAAGGAATTGGGATTGCCCATGTATTCCGAGGAAGAGGGCGAGGAGCAGCACGCCGGGGTCCACGCACTCCGGTCTGTTCTGGGACGTTCGGACGCCTCCATGTGGCTGAGCCCCGAGTACAACCACAGTTTCACTGGTGTCATCAAGAACGCCATCGATCATGTGGATACCGAGCTTCGGCGCAAACCGGTTGCGGCTTGCGGGCTGTCTGGTGCCCCACATGGAGGAGTGCGCGCCAGTGAAGGCCTGAAGGTGGTTCTCATCGAGATGCACGCCGTGCCCATCAGGGACTCGGTGCACTTCAGTGAAGCCCGCCACCTGTTCGGTGCAGACGGCGAGTTGCTCAAGCCCGAGTTTGAGCGACGTGTCGATCTCGTGGTGAATGAGCTGGTCTGGTACGCGCGGGCGCTCAAGTGGGGGCGAAACTCCATCCCGGTTCCAGAGCGTCCCTGAGGTCGGATTGATCCGCGCGTTGGGCGTGGCGGCCTCGGCGCGCCGGGGAGAATTCAGGTCTCGTTCCTGGAGCATCTCCTTCATTCATTGTGATTCACTCCCCAGCGTTCCCGACCTGTGACATTCCCCAGCGGGAACTGGAGTAGGTCACGGCGGTGCGCCTTCGAGCCGAGGTCGCATGGAACTAACGAGGGCCATCCCCCCTCGAAGGCAACACTCACCCACTCGGTCAAAGTAGCTGATCGGGGGCCATGTGCCGGTCAGCGGTTGCTTGGAATGCTGTAGGATCGCAACGCGAGATTGCCATCCGTCAAACCTGACCGATCCCACCGATGCAGTCTTACCTGACACCGCGTCCGCGGAGCGCAAAGAGACCGGCGCGCTTAGCGGTCGGGTCCAAGCAACGGCAAGGAGAACCCTCATGAAGATCACCGACATCAAGACCTTCCTCGTTGACGCAACCCCTGAAGGTGGTTGGGGTGGTGGTGGCCGGAACTGGCTCTTTGTCAAGGTGGAGACCGACGAGGGTCTCGTCGGTTGGGGTGAGGCGTCGGGTTGGCCCAAAGTCATCGAGACTGCGGTACTGGATCTCAAGACCATCCTGATCGGGCTTGACCCTACCCGGATTGAGCTGATCTGGCAGAAGATGATGCTCGGCATGATGGGACACGGCATGACTGGTGTCGTTGGCGCGGGCGCGATGACGGGTATCGAGGTTGCCCTGTGGGACATCCTGGGCAAGAAACTCAACGCCCCGGTTGTTGATTTGCTGGGTGGCATGTGCCGCGAACGGGTCCGGGTGTACGCCCACGCCAGTGAACCGGAGCACGCCCAGAAGCTCGTTTCTGAGGGCTATACCGCGCTGAAGGCCGGGGGTCTCCGCCATCCGATCCGGACGATCAAGAGGCTCCGTGATGCGCTTTCCCCGGATATCGACCTCTGCATCGACGTGCACGGGCCACCTTGGCTGACTTCACCCGAAGCAATCCGGATCGGGAATGAACTGGAAGAGTTCGACCTCATGTTCTATGAGGATCCGATCCCGCCGGAAAACATGGACGCCTTGAAGAAGGTATCTGACGCGCTGAGTATCCCGGTGGCCGCGGGCGAACGGTCAAGCACCATCTACGGCTGCCGTGAGCTCGTGGAGCGCGAGATTGTGGACGTGCTTCAACCGGACATGGGGCGGGTGGGTGGCATCTCACAGATGAAGAAGATCTCGGCCCAGGCTGAAGCGCATCACATCATGATGGCGCCTCACGACGGGTCGAATGGGCCGCTGTGCGAAGCCGCCGCGGTCCACGTTATGGCGAGCATCCCCAATTTCATCATCCTGGAACATCGGGCGAACGACGTTCCGTGGCGATATGAGATGTGCACCGAACTGCCGGTCATCAACGGGTTCATCGACGTTCCACGGCGGCCCGGACTTGGGGTGGAAATCAATGAGGCCGTGCTCCGGCGTCATCCGGGTGTCTCCAACGTCGCAGTGATCACGCCATCAAACCTCGAGCGAATGTACGTCGAACCTCGGGCGAACCGGCGCGCACTCTTCGCCCGTGACTGACACGCTTCCGGTTTCAAGGGTGAGGCACCACCAGGTGTCCCACCCTTGAAAGCGTCGCCTATCGAAATCGTGCGTTCGCTCCGTCGATACCGGGAAACCGTGTGGCTAGCTTCGAGCGGAGCGGCCGGGGACGGGTTCTACAGCGTTCTTCGGTACGCGATCCGGTTCGTGCGCCTGCTCGTGCTGCTCTCGGTATGGGAGGTGGTGTTCGCCTCACGCGACCTTGCGGGCGTGGCAGCTCTCGGGACCGTCCAGACCTACACGCTCGTCGCCGGCGCGTTCGGCACATTCCTGGATGCGCGCACCGATCTAGGTGAGGCGATCTGGGACGGACGGATCGCAACGTGGTTTGTCGCCCCGGTGCCGGTCTTTGGTCACGCAATTGCAGTGATGATGGGCAGATGGATCCCCTCGTTTGGTGCGTTCACCCTGCCCGTCCTCCTCGCTGCACCATGGATCGGGGTGGATGCGCGACCCGCATCATTGGTCGCGGGGATGCTGTTCGTGCCTTCATTGGCCTGCTCGGTCACGATCGGTCTAGCGGTCGACTTGCTCTTGGCGTCGTTGATGGTCGCGACGGGATGGAGTGTGTGGGACATGCAACGCCTCCGGACGGCTCTCGGAACCTTGCTGACCGGGGCGGTCATTCCACTTGCCTTCTTTCCGTGGGGGCTCGGGGCCATACTGGCATGGACGCCGTTGGCGGCGATGGCGTCGGCACCCCTGCGGATCTACACCGGGGATGGGGATGCTTGGAATCTGATGGCCGGTCAGGTGGTGTGGGTGGTAGTCATGGGCGGAGCGTCCATCGCCATCTGGTCACGGATGCGCGAACGCTTGGTTGGATATGGCGGGTGACCATGGGTCTCGGACTTTCGCACCTCTCGCGTGTTCCAGCGCGGCTTGCCCTGGGATTCAGGATGGACCTCGCTTTCGTACTTCGTAGCCCCGCCTTGACGATCTACTATCTCGCCATCGACGCCCTGCTCATTCCGGCGGTCGGCGGGGCGACGTTTCTCCTAGCAGAACGCCTTGCAGGGATCGGGCCGTGGTCTGACTGGCAGGTTCTGTTCCTGCTTGGATACGCCACGACGGTGGAGGGAATCCTGTCGGCAGCCTTCACATACAACGTTTCGCACATAAGCCGCCGGATCGGCCGAGGGCAGTTCGACCACTTGCTTGTACAACCGCAGCCGCTGTGGTTGACGCTTGCGACGGAGGGGTTTGCACCGATCTCGGGAGGTGCCGCGCTCGTCACCGGGATTGCAATCATGACCTGGGCGTGGACGGGCCTGGGCCTTCCGCTGACGCTTGCTTGGACTGGCGCGTTTGCTGTGAACTTGCTGTCATCGGTCTGCGTGGTGCTGGCGACCATGTTTCTCTGGTCGGTGGTTGCTTTCTGGGCGCCGGTTGCCGGTGAAGAGATAAGCATGAATGTGCACGATGCACTCGGGTCGCTAGGTACGTTTCCCCTCGACGGGATTGGCGGGGCAATGGGCGTTGGTCTGGTCACGGTTTTCCCGGCCGGGCTGGTGGCGTGGATGCCGGTTCGTGCGTTGGTAGGCGTGTCCGCTGACCCGTGGGGATTCCTGCTGACACCGGCGGCGGCGGTCTTGATGTTCGTCATCGCAGTCCCGACGTTTGCCCGTGGACTTCGGCGGTACCGTCAAACGGGGTCGTCGAGGTACTCGGCGTTCGGGCACCGGCGATGAACGGTGAACCAGCGGTCGTGCTGACCGGTGTCTGGAAGTCGTACCGGCAGCGAGAGAGGGGTTCGACGCCGTCTGAAGTCGTTGCGCGTCTTTTCCGACCACGGTTCCGCACGATCGATGCATTACGTGGCATCGACCTGACCATCGGCCGTGGTGAAGTGGTGGCCGTGGCAGGTCCCAATGGTGCGGGCAAGAGCACGACGGTCAAACTGCTTTCCGGTTTGCTTGCACCGGACCGCGGGACAGTGCGCGCGCTCGGGTGCGATCCGGTGCGTGACCGTGTGCGGTTTGTGGCGCGAACCGGAGTCTGTTTCGGCCAAAGAACCGAACTCTGGTGGGATCATCCGGTCGCCTCATCGTTCGACTGGAAGCGGGTGGTCTGGAACATTGAGCGGCAGGACTACGACCGCAGTCTGGCGGTATTGACCGAGTTGCTTGGTCTCGCGGACATCTGGCGGACACCGGCACGAGAGTTGAGCCTTGGCCAGAAGATGCGGGCCGACCTGGCACTTGCGCTCCTGCCTGAGCCGGAACTCGTCCTTCTTGATGAACCGACGCTCGGATTGGATGTGCTCGCGAAGCGTCAGGTGCTTGAGTTCTGCCGAGCCATCAATGAGGCGCGGGGGGTGACGATTGTTGTCACCAGCCACGATCTGACCGATCTGGAGGCACTTGCGAGCCGTATCGTGATGGTGCACAAGGGTGAGGTGGCCTTCGATGGGCCATTCTCGGAACTGCGCGCTACACCCGGGACTGGTCGGCGCCTCCGGCTTCGAACTGACGGCTTGAGGCCGGTTCTGGCGGGCGCACGGTTTCTGGAAACACGCGACGGCGCACACGAGTTCTCATACGATCCATCAGTCACCAGTCTGCCGGCGTTGCTTGCCGAGGCTGAGGCGCAAGTGGCCGTGGTAGACGTGGAGACGCACCGTCCGCCAATTGATGACGTGATTGCCGGCTTGTATGAGCGGTGGCGCACCAGCTGACCGCTGTGCCGGACCTCTGCCAGAAATGGGTTTAGGTCACTCAGCTGTGGGCTAGCATGGCATAAGTTCCGCCATAAGTTCCGCGTGTCCCCGCGTGCGCTGCCGGCATGTTGTATACACCGCCTTCTGGAGGCACGACGCATGCGAACGGTGGTGGTACTTGAGGGAGACCAGACAGGGCAGGAGTTACTTGAAGAGGCGCTGCGGGCGATGCACCCGGATGTGACCGGCGTGGCCCTAGGGTTTGAACGGTTCAACCTCAGTCTGGAAGAGCGTCGGCGAACATCGAACGGGGTGGTCCGTGACGCGGCGAAAGCCATGCGTGACGCCGGTCTGGGACTAAAGGCGGCGACGATCACCCCTGAGACGCGTGGCGATGTCGGCAGTCCGAACGCGATTGTCCGTGAATTGATTGACGGAAGCGTGATCCTACGCGTTGGGCGGCGCCTTCCCGGTGTCCGCACCGTCGGAGGTGCCTACGCGCCGATTGCCGTAGTCCGCATGGCGACCGGAGACGCGTACAACGCCCTCGAACGCCGCGAGGGCGAGGCCGGTTCATTGGATGAGGTGGCATACCGGGAGGACCGGATTACGCGGGCAAACTGCCGGGCGGTGTCCGAGTATGCCTTCATCTACGCTGCGAAGAGTGGATCCACCGTCTACGGCGGCCCAAAGTGGACGGTAAGTCCAGTCTACGAAGGCATGCTGAAAGAGGAGATGGACCGTTCGGCGTCACGGTATCCAGGCGTGGGATACCAGCCAGACCTGATTGACGCGGTGTATGCGCATCTGGTGAACCTGCATGGTGAGCCGCTGGTCATTCCCGCACTCAACCGCGATGGCGATTGCCTGAGTGACCTCGTCATGCAGATGTTCGGGACGATAGCGTCTGCAGAATCGATGCTGTTCAGCCTGTCCCGGGATGGTGAGGTGAGCGTGGCCATGGCGGAAGCGCCGCATGGAACGGCCCCACGGTTGCAGGGAAAGAACCTGGCAAACCCGCTGGCAATGCTGCTGGCGGGCGCAGGAGTTCTCGACTATGTTGGAACAGACGCGGCGACGCGAGCGGCGCAGGCAATGCGTGAAGGGTGCCTGGGGGCAATCCGGGACGGTGTCCGGACGGCCGACCTTGGCGGGCATGCGCACACCACTGAGTTCACGGACGAGGTGATTTCCAGGATGCGTACGTCGCTCGGATCGTGACGGTTGACAACCTTGCCGGGTACAGCTGAGGGGGGACAGTAGAAATGAAGATGGGCTCATCGTCACTGAGGGATCTGGCGAGGCTCCGGGACGCGCGGTCAAACCGGGCGTCGAGTTGGGACCGATCGGGCGGAAATGACGATCGGCTGCACATCGCTCCGGGCCAGACGGCGACCCTCATGGAACACGAGGGCGCCGGGTGCGTGACCCATATCTGGACGACAATCGCTTGCAAGGATCCTTTGCATCTGCGGAAGCTCGTCCTCCGCATGTACTGGGACGGGTCGGAGACACCAAACGTCGAGGCGCCAGTCGGTGACTTCTTCGGCCTGGGGCACAGCCAAAGGGCGTACTTCGTCAGTCTTCCACTGCAGTTTTTCGATCGTGCGCTGAATTGCTGGTTTCCGATGCCGTTCGCTCGCCATGCGCGGATAACGGTGACGAACGAATCCGAGGAGACGGCAATCTACTACTACTACGTCGATTTCGAGACGTACGATCACCTCGATGATGCCGACCAACTGGGGCGGTTTCACTGCCAGTGGCGTCGCGAGAACCCGACGACCGTGGTTGAACCGGACGGGTGGGGAGACCGGAACGGGCAGCGTGAGAGGCTCAACTTCACTGGCAAGGACAACTACGTTGTGCTTGACGCAGTTGGCCGTGGCCATTACGTCGGGTGTCACATCGACGTGGACCTACCGACCCCCGGGTGGTGGGGCGAGGGCGACGACATGTTCTTCATCGACGGCGAACCGTGGCCGCCACGGCTTCATGGAACGGGTACCGAGGATTACTTCTGTGGCGCCTGGAATTACAACAACCTGAACCAGACATTTGCCACTCCGTACTACGGGTACCATTTCAAGACTAATGCCGATTACACTGGCAAGCATTCCCAATACAGGTTTCACATTGAAGACCCTATCCATTTCACGAAGAGTTTGTTGTTCAGCATTGAGCATGGGCATGCGAACGACAAGGAAGGGGACTGGTCTTCGACGGCGTACTGGTACCAGACCTTGCCCCACAAGCCGTTTCCAGTCTTCCCGGCAGTCGATCAGAGGCTGCCGCACCGTTGGGGTGGCATCGAACGCTGGTAGGGCCCGCATCCTCGCAGCCTTGGCCTGCGTGACCGGTTGGCGCCCTGTTGGTCTCTCGCATCAGGGCGCACCGGCATGACGATATCGTTCGCTTCTGAGTGGTACGGTGACGTCATCAGGCCCGTGCGCGACGCGTCCGGGCTACATTTCGGGGGACTTTCGCATGTCAATCACGCCCGATGCCGTCTTTCAGTTCGGCAATACCGCCGTCGCCGTTGTGCCATTGCCACTCATCGACGCGCCAACGCCGACCATGCTGGTGTCCGCGAACAACTGGCTAAGCCCTGAACCCGGAAGTGTCGCCAGCGTCATCATGACCCGGGCCGGTGACGAATATGCAACCGACCTGCGTGCGGCCGTTGCCCAATCCGAAGAAGAAGGGATTCCGCCGGGTGCAGCGGTCCCGATTCGGGGATATGGACTGGCTGATGAGGTTGCCCGGCAGGCAGTGATCAACGTTGTCACCACGGTTTATCCAATCCGAGGCAGCTTTGAGAACCGGGTTCCTGCCTCTCCGCAGACGGTCTACGCGGCGGTGAGGAACGGTCTGGCGGTAGTGGCCTCGGTAGGCGCACCCGGCACATCACTCTCGCTCATTGGCGTACGGCCAGGCTATGGGAGTGAAGCTCCTCCAGTCATGGCTGCCGCGTTGGCCCGGGCCCTGTTCGATCACCTTACGTCGGGCGTGAAGCTTGATGGCGTCCTAATCTGCGAGACGGACCCTTCTCGTCGTGCCCTAGCTTGCGAGGCGCTTGCGGCTGTTGAGAGGGCGAGCCAGGAGCAGCCGGAGACTGAGGGCGCAACCGCAACCGACGATGCAGCTGAGGCGGTGGGCCTGGCGGATCACGGATCTGAGAGCTCCCCGCCTGTCCTGTGGATGTCGCGCGCTCAAGTAGAAGAATCCGAGGAACTTTACGGGTGGCCGTTGCCAGATTGGCTGCCTCTGGTCGCACCGAGGGAACCGGGCAAGGGGCTTGGCCTGCCGTTGAGTGCGATGCAGGCGATCACGATTCTCAACGCTTCGGCGCCCGCACCCGTCCCCGGCACGGCCCTGCCGGATGGTGTGGTTTGGAACCCCGCAGGCGCATCACGTTTCCTTCAGTTCGGGTGTGGGTGGCTCACAAGTGAGATCGAGGAGGCAAAGTCCGAGGGCAATATTTCCGTCGCCCTTGGAATGGTGCATTTGCTCATCCAGGTTGCGAGGCAGTGGCATGAGACCGAGCCTCTCGGACTTCAGCCATTGGTTCAGTTGGCGACAGGATGGTTCGAGGCATCTGAAGTCTTCAGGTCGATTGACCCGGTGCAGGCGGTTGGGTCTGCCTACCGCGGCGTGCCGTTCGCAAGGGCGGCTGCGACAGTTGATCCGGAAAATCCGCATGCGTGCCTCATTCTAGGCAGGTACGCGGTGTTCTTTAATCAGACTGAGGCCGCGCGGGCATCCCTCGGAAGGGTGCTTGAACTTGCGCCCGGATCCCCACAGGCCGACCTCGCTTCAGTCCTGCTCGAATCGTTGACGATGGTCCGCTCGGCGGAGTGATCCGCCTTTCCGCTGTTGCATCCTCACCTAACTGCTTCCCTGGTGTAGCCAGGCAAGCGGTACGTGGAATCCGGTGCCGTTGAGGCCCAAAACGTGCGTGCGGAAACTGTCCCCTTTCGTAATGCCGTGGACCGTTTTCATTCGGACGCGACTGCTAGGGTTGAATCGTCCTAGAGGCATCCAGTTATTTTGTCTGGCATGCCACGAGGTTCCGAGGTCGAAAGACTCTCGACAACTTGACCGTCTGCCTAGCCGATGACAACAACTACACCCGACCTTTCGCCGTTCGCCCGCTGGGGGCGCGCCATGGATAGGCACCGTCGGCCGGTCTTATGGCTGTGGCTGGCTGCGATGGTGTTGCTTCTCCCCTTGCTCCCATTCCTGCCTTCCCGGCTTCGGACAGGTGGTTTTGACGATTCAACTCTCCCGTCATCGCAGGCACAGGCATCGCTGCGGGATGACCTTGAGTTTCCAACGAACACAGCGGCAGTGTTCTTCCGGATCACATCCGGGCAGGAGTATGTTGAACCCGGACCAAGACGGCTGATTGGCGATGCAATCGCCCGGGTGAGCGCCGTCTCGGGTGTTCGACAAGTGATCAGTCCGGAATTGAACAGCCGACAGGTTGGCCGGTCGGGCAGAACCGTCTATGCGCTGGTCACGCTTGACACGGAGGCAGGGTCCGGGGGCGCGCAACTGGTTGAGCTGGAGCGGGCGTCCAGCGTCGTGCAACGGGATGGCATCTCCGTGGATACACTGGTAGTCAGTGCCGACTCCTTTTTCAGGGACCTGCAGGATGCCACAACCAATGACCTTCTACGGGCGGAGCTCGTTACCCTCCCAATCGCTGCACTAACACTCCTGCTCGTGTTCGGATCGGTTGTGGCTGCTTCACTCCCGGTAATTGCTGGCGCGGCCACGACCGTTCTTGGGCTTGGCGGCATATTGGCGCTGAGCTTTCCGGCAGACATGTCGGTATTTGCCCTGAACCTGTCGAGCATGCTCGCACTGGGCCTGGGGACCGACTACGCACTTTTTCTGGTCAGTCGGTTCCGTGAGGAATTGGACCGTGGTGCGACCACTTCTCAGGCGGTCGAGCGAGCTGTTGCGACAGCGGGACGTGCTGTCTTCTTTTCGGCGGGAATGGTGCTTGCGGGCCTCGCGGGGCTCCTGAGTTTTCGCATCGCGTTTCTCAGGTCTCTCGGGTTTGCAGGCCTCGCCGCGGTCGCGGCTGCCGTCCTGGTGTCGATGACCTTGCTTCCCGCCCTCTTGGCGGTCCTCGGGCCACGGATCGACTCTTGGCGGATTTGGGGGAGGGACGCGAACGCCGACGGGGCCACAAATGGGTTCTGGGCGCGTGTGGCGGGTCTGGTACTCAAGCGCCCATGGCCAGTCCTCTTCGTATCGCTTGTCGTTCTCCTAGGCGCGGCCGTTCCCTTCCTATCGGCGCGACTTTCGACCCCGGACGCGCGGATCCTTCCAGTGGACTCGGTCTCACGACGCGCGTCAAACCTCATGGCTGAGGAGTTCGATGCTGGAGGGGCGGCGCCACTTCTGGTGGTGGCACACGCGCCCGGCAGGATCACAGAGCCGGGTCAACTATCGGTCCTCACCGATCTCACGCGGGCGCTTCAGGACGACCCTCGGGTTGCGAGAGTTGACAGTCTGGTGTCGTTAGACCCGCGCCTGACCCGCGCTCAATACGAACTTCTCTATGCGCGACCGGAGCTCAGTCCTGACCAGTGGGCACGCGGGCTTGCGAATGCGATTGCGCGCGGAAACACGACCCTGTTGCAAGTAGTTCCGGCGCGCGACCCCCTTGGGCCGGAGATTGCCGGATTGGTTGATTCGTTACGGCTGACGGTTCCGGCGCCGGGTTGGCGGCTTGAGGTTGCAGGGGTGAGCGCTTCGGCAATCGATCTCACCCGCTCGCTCTATGGTGGGTTCCCCTACGTGGTGGCGCTTATTCTGGCGACGACCTACGGGCTTCTATTACTGACGTTCCGGTCGGTTCTGCTTCCGCTGAAGGCAGTTCTCATGAACCTGCTCTCGCTGGGTGCCAGTTACGGGGCACTCGTGGCGGTTTTCCAGATGGGGCTTCTTTCGGGATTGCCGGCACCGTTCGCGTTCCCGCAGATGGGGTATGTGGAGGCGACGTTGCCGATTCTCTTGTTCTGCACGCTGTTCGGGCTTTCAATGGACTATGAGGTCTTTCTCCTCAGCCGGATCCGTGAAGAGTTTCTCTCAACGGGTGACAACTCCCGGAGCGTCACCGTTGGATTGCAGGCTAGCGGAAGGGTGATTACTGGCGCCGCGGCAATCGTTGTTGCGGTAGCCGGATCATTCTCACTTGCTGCGGATGTTGTGCAGATCAAGGCGCTTGGACTAGGCATCGCCCTCGCGGTACTTGTCGACGCGACGTTGGTGCGAGGATTGTTGGTTCCAGCCACACTTCATCTTTTAGGAGCGTGGAATTGGTGGCTGCCTTCCTGGCTCGTCCGAGTATTTGGGCCGTCGACAGGCGTCCATTCCGGTTTCGCAGCGGAGCATGGCCAGGTGACCGAAGGTCCTCGTGTGGATGGTGGTGCAACTGACCAGGTCCCATTGCCGACAGGATCAATTCGATGATGTCACCGAACAGTCGGACGAGACGATCGCTTGCCACGATGGCCGGAGCGGCTCTGTTTGGGGCAGGATGCAATGTGCCGGGCGGGGGCGTTTCTGCGCCTGTGCCGACGATCGCCGTCCCGCGTGCGCCTGATCCTCCGGCCCGGGCATTGCCCCCAGTGAGGTTCCCTCAGGACGAGGGTCCTCACGATGTACTCGCTGAATGGTGGTATTACACCGGTCACCTGTATGCGCCCGCTAAAGACTTCCCGAAGGCTTTCGGGGCGGAACCACAAGCTCTCAGGCTTCCTGATGAAGGTGGCGACGACGGCCCGTATGCGGATGAGCGCGAATTCGGTTTCGAGTTCGTGATTTTTCGGGGGGTTCGTGGTGATCGGCCCCCTGGGTACGCGTCGCACTTTGCCTTGACCGATGTAGACGGCGGAGGATTTGCGTACGACCAGCGGGTAGAGATTGCCCTTTCCGAGACTGCGCTGCCCTCCACGACCAAGGTAGCGCTCGGCGATACGGACCCACGTCCACCGGCAGCGGCGATACCGGTGGCCAACATGCCGGCATTGTCGTTTGCTCCTACTGATCGACCTGGCGGGATAGTGTCGCGAGGCCCCGAGGGAGGTGGCTTCGACCTTTCCCTTGGCGGTTGGAGGATGCGTGGCGTCAACGGGCGCGATCGCCTGTGGGCGGCTGGACCCGGCTACCGTATTGACCTTGAATTGTCGGGCCAACGACCCGCCGCGCTCCATGATGGCGACCCGCCAGGCAAGGCGGGGCTCATTGACTTTGGACCGGCCGGTTACTCCTATTACTACTCGCGCACGCGGATGGGCATCAAGGGAGAGCTCGGCTTTGGCTCAGCGACGTCAAAAATCCGGGGTACTGGCTGGATGGACCACCAGTGGGGAGACTTCCTGGTACTTGGTGGGGGTGGATGGGACTGGTTCTCGGCACACCTGGCCGACGGGCGCGACTTGACAATATCTATTGTCCGTGACGACACGGGCAAGGTTGTCCTGAGCTACGGCACCCTTGTGCTTGATGACGGTACGGCTGTTCATGTGGGTCCTGGGGCGTTTTCGGTGAACGGTACCCAAACGTGGAAGAGCGGACGAACTGGATACACCTACCCAACATCGTGGAGGGTGGCGGTTCCGTCCCATGCTATTGACCACGAATGGACGGCGCTCGTTCGTGACCAGGAGTTGGTCACGACTGCAAGCACGGGAGTGACGTATTGGGAAGGCACGGTCAGGCTCCGTGACAGCTCAACTGGTCGCTACGGCGGGCGCGGGTACGTGGAACTGACTGGATACGCCAAGTAGGACATCCGCTGGCAATTCCGACCCGGTGCACAAGCCGGGTACGGTTCTTTCCATCCTGCAAGTGCCTCGCTCATGCGAACGGAAGCACCCATCTCGCGATGGCCTCGGCGACGCCATCTTCGGTATTGGAACGGGTGATTGCTTTCGCGACGGATTTGAGGCTATCAGGTGCCTGACCCATTGCAATGCCGAACCCGACGTCACGAAGCATCTCGAAGTCATTCATCTCGTCGCCGATTGCGACGCAGGCGCTCAGGTCGGTGCCGAACTCGGCAGCGAAGGTGGCGAGGCCGTGAGATTTGTTGACGCCAAGGGGACGGATGCCCGCAACATGATTCGGGTCGCCAGGTGCGAGCCAATCAGCCGACCAGAAGACGTCGAACTCAGGGTGACTGCCCGCTAATCGAACGAGTGCTTCATGCGCACGTTGGGTCGTCAAATAATCACCGCACGCGCCCATCCACCCGGTGCGCACCGCAACGTGGGCCAGGACCTCTGGGCCTACGGCGACTATGTCGTCGATTCGCATCCACGCGTGGGCGAACAGTTTGGCGGCTGGGTGAGCCACGTGGTCTGCCCATGTGAACATCTTTCCGCCATCCGACGGCGCCTGTTCAACGAGCGGGGTGGCACCTACCTGGACGATTGCCTCGAGGAGGTTGCCAACGTGCTCCTCCGGAATGAGCCGTTCCCACCTCACGTGCTCCGTGCGAAGGTCCACCGACGCCCCCCCGTTGTTCACGATTGCCTGCGGTTCGGCTTCGCCCTCGCGCGCTACGGTCAGACCAATTGATGACGCCAATGGCCCCACGCCGGTGTGGAACGCCCGTCCGGTACAGAGCACGACCTGGACGCCGGCCTGCCGCGCGCTCTGGATTGCCTGTTGGACGCGTTTGGATACCGTGCCATCAGGTCGGATGGTGGTACCGTCGATATCGAGAGCGAGAATGCGCACTCGGTTGATCGGTCGGGTCATCGGGATGCTCATTTCTTGAAGTATGCCTGTGAGTGATCTCCAGTCTTGCTCGTGACTGGAGTGATTGGTGGCGGCTGGTTGGTCGCCGTGGACACGGTACAAGCGCAAGCCGTACAGGTTTGAACGGCTTCACGCGTGATCGTCACCTCATTGCCGGGTGGATTAGCGTCGTATCATGTGGCACGACGTAGTCAGCGCTTCGAATGAGAGGGAGCCGTGACGGAGAACCCAGGGGGCGAACCGCTCCGACGCACGCCGCTCTTTGATACGCATGTTTCCCTAGGTGGCCGAATGGTTCCATTCGGTGGCTGGGAGATGCCGGTCCAGTACCCGGCGGGCGTGCTCGCCGAGCACCATGCCGTTCGCAATGCCGTTGGCCTCTTTGACATCGGCCACATGGGCCAGGTTGATGTGACCGGGACCGACGCTCTCGAGTACTTGCAGTGGGTCACACCCGGTGATGTTTCCCGGCTTGAGGACGGTCAGGCTCAATACTCGTTTCTTTGTGCAGAAGACGGTGGCGTCATGGACGACATCATCATTTACCGGATTGGTGATGGGCACTTTCTTGTCATTGTCAACGCGTCCAACACCGATGTCGATTTCGGGTGGATGCGATCACATCTAGGTAGTGGGGTGCGGGGCGTGGGGGGTGACGGGGTCAGCCTGACTCTGCTTCGTCCCGAAAGAACCCTGCTCGCCTTGCAGGGGCCACGCGCGCTTGAGACGCTGCAG
>Ga0209190_1000993_pt1 | contig 20251 bp, 15 predicted proteins | sample M_140205_XF_Meta_FD_187315 | JGI IMG/M metagenome (GOLD analysis project Ga0209190, IMG submission 187315) | Freshwater microbial communities from Lake Montjoie, Canada to study carbon cycling - M_140205_XF_MetaG (SPAdes) (version 2) | ecosystem: Environmental > Aquatic > Freshwater > Lake... | reverse complement strand
CCCTTGTGGATCTGGTTCCCAAGTTTCCGCACCCGTCCGCCAAGTCCGGATAAATCCGGATAGGAGGTTCCGCTGGCCTTGCCACAGACGACGCGGCGGCAGGGCCAGCCGGGTGGGATCTCCATCGCCGGTGAGCGATTTGCGTCGTGGAACCGGTCTAATCGACGCCAGCCGCGAGACCCCAGTAGTCCAGAGGGAGGAGTTCCGGGATCGCCAAAGGGATGGTGATCTCGTTGAGAGGTGTCAGGAGGACGGCAATTCGCGTCTCAGCCGGCGCTTGCGGAATCTGGACGGTCAGCTTCCTGACCCCGTCAATCCGCTTCTGCGGTGACGGCGCGGCCACAACCTCGATCGCGAACCATGCGTCAGCGGGCGAGATGATCCGCGCCTCCATGACCGCATTGCCCCGGGCCAGGGTGGCTACGCGCGCCCCCGACGCGTAGTCGAACTGCACATCGGCCTGGGTGTGCATCGCCCAGACGATGTCCACATCACCCCTGTGTGAGATCTCGTCCTGGATCAGGACCCGGGAACGACCATCCTGAAGCGCAACACCGCGCCGGACTCGGTTGGTACCGGTGCCCGCATAGGCAGCCGTCAAGTCGATCACGACACGGGCATCTTCAGTGGAGGCGAAGTACGACGTAACCGCGGCGCGTGCGGTCGCATCCTGGTTCTGCCCTGCCATCACCAGGGTGTTGTGACCTTCTGTGCGGATACGGTAATACGTGCCACGGCGCTTCCCGAAGTACTCGGGAAGGTTGTAGTCGTCGGGACCGAGGTCGACTGCCCACCGTTGACCGAGGGCGTCGAGCACAAACGTACCGAGATCAAGGTGGGCATGGCTGGCCCCGTTGTCGCCGCCCTTGACACCGCAGAACAGTGCGTTCGGGTCGGTCCACGAACTCCGCATGCAGACCACATCGGTCCCACGGAACCATCGGTCCAAGGAAGGCGCCCTGCCACTGCCGGCCGTCGGCGCATACCACGCAAGGTTCATGGCGTGGACGGCAGTGCCCGTCAAACGACGGCCTTCGAATTCCACCCACGGATCGGCGTACCGGTGGCCAAGCCAGGCGACAACCGGATCGACATCCAGCCGGTCAGGGCTATCCGCGTAATTGAAGACCAGTCCGGAAGAACCGGTGACGTTCAGGCGGTACTGCGCCGTGAGTGACAGACCAGCGGACCCGCCAATGCCGAAGTCCGAGCCGAGTGCAGTCTCAAGGGCGGAGATGGCAACCGCGAGGTAAACCGTGGCGTACTCCCAGTACGACGGCCCTTCGGCCCATCCGCCATCAGGTGCGTAACTGGCGAGGACTGACGGAAGACCCCCGAGAGCGCGGACAATGATCGACTGCGCAAGGTCACTGGCGCGGTCGGCAACGGCAAGTGCTCCGACAATGAGGCCACCGTTGCAGACGGCATTCCAGTTTGCCTCCGACGTCACCCACCACGCCTTCTGCCGATACGCTTCGTCGGCCGGTCGCAAGCCCTTCTCGATGATTGCGTTTGCAATCAGATCTCGGGTAGGCGGATCCATGCTCGCATGCAACCAGTCATAGCCGAGTGCTAGTGCATGGGTCATCTCGGCGACATCAAGGAAGTGCGAAGGGTTCCAGTCCGAAAATGATGCGGCCGCGCGCATCTCGGCAATGGCTCGGTCGCGCCACCGCACATCGCCATCCAGATTGAACAGCAAGGAAAGGGTCGAAACCCGGTCGAGAACGCGTCGGCTTGTCGCAAGCAGTCGGGGACCAACAAGGACCCGGGCGGATTCCGGTTGATCGAGGAGACGCTTGCCGGTCTGCACCAACCTCGCAAGGTACGCCTTGGCAGTCGGGTCGCGGACCACAAGATCACGAATGTTCTGAAGCCCGGATTGGTCCAGAAGCAGACGCGGGTGACTACTCCTCAGAGTGCCCAGGATTTTCGCGGGGTCCGGGGTTTGCTCCCGAAAGCCGTCCTGTTCGGCAACCCCGGCCGCACCAACCTGGCGGGCCGACGCCGTGCCCAACGCAGATGACGCGACAAGCGCCACCGCGGAACGCCACAAGTACCCCGCGCAATCACGGCGGTTCCCGCTGCGGACATCAGGCCAGTTCTTGAAATCAGTCCCATCTGTCGGATCCGACGGATGACTCCCGGAGGCGGGTCGCGATGTCACGTTCGGTCAATCACTCGGCAAGCTGACCCGGAGTCACTCACGTGCCAAGGGTAACCGGTGGCGCAGTTGGAGGGACGGTCTTCCTTTGGTTCGCGAATACCGTACGCTAACGGGCACGCACGCCACGGAACCCCGCGATTTCGAGGTCCGAATGGACGTGCAATAGTGGAACGATGACCAACAACGCCAACCAGAAGGCAGGTCAGGGCGCACAATCCTCAGGTGAGGAATTGCCGACGTCCATTGTGGGAAGTTCACCCCACGGACCTGCGGACACGCAACCGGCTTGGAACCCCCGCAACTACCCGGTGCCGGCAAATGAGGATGCACGGATTGCGGCCCTCCTTGAGTACGGCATCCTGGACACTCCCGATGACCCAGCGTTCAACGACCTCGCACGGATCGCGGCCACCCTGTGTGGTGCGCCCGTTGCGCTGATCAATCTGGTCGACCGTGACCGGCAGTGGACGAAGGCGTCTTTCGGGATGGCACGGCGGACCGTGCCGCGGGGCTACTCGATCTGCACACAAGTCATCGCGCAGTCCGATGATGTCTTTGCGGTGATTGACCTCGCCGCCGACGACCGTTTCGCGGACCATCCGATAGTTACTCGTTCACCGCACATGCGGTTTTACGCAGCGGCACCCGTTGTGACTGAGGATGGGTACGCACTCGGCACAGTGTGCGTGTTCGGGTCGGAGGCTCGAGCATCTCTTGAACCGGACCATGCCGATGCGCTTCGCGCGGTTGCGAGACAGATCATGGCGCTCATTGAACTCCGACGTGAACGAACGGCGTTGAATGAAGCGAACGTCCGTCTGGAAACCGCGGTTGACCGGTTGCAGGACGTGAGCCGCCGCAAGACCGAGATCATCTCCGACGTGTCCCATGAGTTCCGGACGCCATTGACCACGATCCTCGGTTACGCCGAACTGATTCGGGACGAGACGCTCGAACCCGCCGAGATCCACGAGTTTGCCGGGGATATCGTCAGGGACGTCGAGCGGCTGACGCGGATGATGGAGAACGTCCTCGATCTCGAACGACTGGAAGCCGGCGCGTCACGCATCAACATCACGACGATCGACCTTGTTGACCTCATCACCGAGGAAGTCACGCGCTGGAAATCCGACGACGACACCAAGCACCAGATCACCATCGTGGCGGACCATGGACTCCCAACCGTCAGCGCCGACCATGACCGCATTCTCCAGGTCGTCAGCAACCTGCTCGGCAACGCGGTCAAGTACTCCCCCCATGGTGGCGAGATCACCATTTCATTGACGGCAAATCCCGGCACCTCAGAGTTTCGGGTCGAGGTGCAGGACCATGGCATCGGGATCGGGCCTGACAGCCACGGTCGTATCTTCGAGCGGTTTGCACGGACTGCCGAGGCAATCCGTCACGGGATCCGGGGGACCGGGCTGGGTCTCGCGATCTGTCGGCAGATCATCGAGGGTCATGGCGGTCGGATCGGTGTTGAAAGCAAGATCGGCGAGGGTTCGACCTTCTGGTTCACCCTGCCCACCGATCGCCCGAGACCCATCAAGCCGAAATCCGAGTGACGTTACGACCTGCCGTGCAGTTCACGGTTGGATAGTGCCTGCAATCAGTTCGCGCCGGTGGTCCGGTGTCAAAGGCACACCGTAAATCCGCGCGAGATGTTCGATCCAACTGACGACGAAATAGTCCCAACCATCAGCGACGACCAGACCACGCGACCGCCGGCATTCTTCGGCATAGCGAAGGAAAAGCCGTTCACCGCGGTAGTTCAATTCCCACGCCAAGCCCTTGTCTGGAAACTGCACCGTCCCGGTCACAGGTGACCCGGCGGTGTCCTTGCCCATGCCCGTGGCGTTTATGACCAGTGAATGGGGTGGCAAGGCGCCGACAAGTGCGTCTCCATCACCCGGCTCCGAGGTAACGTGCCCTTGGACGGTCATTCTGCATCCACGTCTACGGACCGCCTCACGAATGACCCGCACCGCGTGATCGACGCGAGACTGCTCGCGGTCCACGATGAGGAACTGCGAAGGGACGTTGGTTGCCGTAGTTCGAGTGGCGAGACCGAGTCCGATTGCGGTACCCGCTCCCCCTGCACCCAAGCACAGGACACGTGATCCCGGGTGTTCGGCCCAGTGGCCCGACGGGACGAACTGGTCCATGGCGAAAGAAGAGGTCATCGGATCCAGCGCCAAGGCCGTCAGCCGACCACCGCGCGCGGTGATACATCCGACTTCACCGGCTTGAGCCGATGTCTCGTCAACCTGATCGAACAAGTCGCGTGACGCATCCATCAGCGAAATCTTGTGCGAGGTAATCAGGGCACCTTGGACGCCCGGCAGATCCCGGAGGTCCTTGATGACTTGCCGGTAGTCCTCCGATGAGGCGCCAAGCGGAAGGTCGATACCCACGAGGCGGCAATCGGCTTCAAGACCCAGGGCTCTCGTCCAGTTCGGGAAAAACCTGTGTGACAGCGATGCGCCCGTCGTCACTCCGATGAACCACATGTCACCGCCAGCAGTCCGACCGGTCTCATCACCGTCCAGAATTTTCACAGGCCATACCGTAGCAGGGCATCCCACCCATCAGCGACGGCAATCTGATCCCGCACGTGTGCCAGTCAAAGTGGTGATAGTCTGCACATGGCACGAAACGTCACGTGGGCAAATAAATCACCTGCGTGGATCAGGTAGGACACGGACCATCCCCGGAGGCCCCAACGATGAACAGCGAGACCACGAAACCGACGCAGCCATCACCATTGACCCGGCAGGAACACAACCTGCTTGTGCAGCTTGCTGAGGGAAGCACCCGCACACAGGTCGCGAAAGCTTGGGACATCTCGGTATCACGCGTAAACCTCCTCATGCGTGAAGTTGAGAAGAAGCTTGGTGCCCGCACGACCGAACACGCCGTCGCAATCGCAATTCGTTCAGGGTGGCTCTGACGAAGATCAGGTGCATCGAATCGAGGAACCCCGGGGAATTTCCCCGGGGTTCCTGTTCGCCAGTGAGAGTGCTATCCGTACCCAGGCCTCGTGGCGTCGTCGGGCCCGTGGGTCGAAAGTGTCTAGCGGAGCAACTGGAGGACGAGCGACGGGGCCTGGTTTGCCTGAGCCAGTACCGAGATGCCTGCTTGCTGGAGGATCTGGGCACGCACCATCTCGCTCATCGCACTGGCGATGTCGGCATCTGCTACCCGGCTGTTGGCAGCGGCCGTGTTCTCCGCCGCAACGGCGATGGAACGCGACGCACTTTCGAGGCGGTTCTGCATGGCGCCGATATTCGCCCGGTTTGAAGTAACCTGATTGATGGCAGCATCAAGGCTGGTAATTGAAGATGAGGCAAGTGCCTGGGTGGTCACCGATGCCTGCGCAGCGTCGAGAATGCCCAATCCGTCACCGGTACCGGCAACTTGCCCGGTTGTACCGGCGATATTGTTGGTCAGGGCGATGGTGAACTGGCTGGTCGAACCGGAGTTTGCACCAACCTGCAACGTCACTGGTGAGGCGGCATTCTGAAGAACCAACGTCCCGTTGAAGTTCACCGAACTGGCTATCCGCGTGACTTCTGCCTTCAACTGGGTGAATTCGGCATTGATGTTCAGGCGGTCGCTCGCAACCAAGGTGTCGTTGGCACCCTGCACGGCCAATTCGCGCATCCTGGCAAGGATTGAGTGAATCTCGGTCAGGCCACCCTCGGCGGTCTGCAGAAGGCTGATACCGTCCTGCACGTTTCGCTGAGCCTGATTGAGGCCGCGAACCTGGTTCTTCAACTTCTCGCTGACCGCCATCCCTGCGGTGTCGTCAGCTGCCTGGTTGATCCTGAGTCCACTCGAAAGCTGGCCTGACGCTCGCTGACGAACCATCTCTGATGCGTCAAGTCCTCGTTGGGCCTGCAACGAGGCGTTGTTGTAGTTAATCCTCAACGCCATACCGGCGTACTCCCTCCATGAGCCGTGTGCCCCGCATCCAAGATCAAAGACGTCGGCCAACGTCCCGGCATCGATCGGCGAGTGGCAGCTCGCGCAACCCGATGACTAATCCCCGCGGTTCCACACTACTTGTCGGAGTTCTGAAGGGGCTACGTGAGTTCACACAAAATCGGACGGACCCACTGCGGCATCTTGTGGACTGAAGGCACACAGGTCCAACAGATTGGAACAGCCATATAAACCCCCATTCGGGACCGCCGCGTGAACCGAGATTACGCGGCAACGCGGCACCTCACTTAAGGACACCTGAGGTCAGCGGCCGCAGTGGCGAGTGGTAAGCCTCCGGCGGTACGCATGGCGCCAAACTCAGGGTCCGCCAGGGGAGTTCGCGCAACAGGTTCATCCAACACCGGGATTCGGTGGGGAGATAACCGAAGGCGGCCGGGTGCCGGCTAATGCGCAGCAAGGACCGTGCAAGGCTGCGGACCGGGGCCACCCCGCCAGCTAGGGATCCGGCGTCAAGTCGTCGCAGGCCGCGCAGGGTGCCTCGGGAGGAGAATCGCAAACCCGCACCGGTATGGCAGAACCGGTGCGGGTGGAATGCGCGCTCGCCAGTGACGGTCGGTGGGCCAACCGGGCCGTCAGCGCAGGAGTTGAAGTACGAGTGCGGGAGATTGATTCGCTTGGGCAAGCACCGAGATTCCGGCCTGCTGAAGAATCTGCGCGCGGACAAGCTCACTCATGCTTGATGCGATATCGGCGTCAGCAACCCGGCTGTTCGCCGCGGCAGTGTTCTCAGCCGCCACCGACAGGTAGTTCGTTGCCGATGCAAACCGGTTCTGCATCGCGCCGATCGATGCGCGCGTCCCACTCACCGTGTTGACCGCACTGTCAACCGCCGAGATCATGGCGCTCGCGTTCGACTGGTAGCTGACGTTGAGCGTGCCGGCGGCCGACATTGCCGTGAAGTTGGCGTACAGGTTCGTGGCCTTCGAACTGCTGATCGTGTAGGTCAGCGAATCGCCGCTGTTTGCTCCCACTTGGAGGGTCAGGCCTGACGCAACACTGCTGTTGTCCAGAAGCACGATGCCGTCGAATTGGGTGGTCGTCGCGATGCGGTCGATTTCCGCATACAACGCCGTGAACTCGGCATTTGCATTCAGCCGGTCGCTCAATTGCAGCGTGTCATTCGACGCCTGAACGGCAAGTTCTCGCATGCGCGCCAGGAGTGAATGGGTCTCTGTCAGTGCCCCCTCGGCGACTTGCAACATGCTGGACGCATCCTGCACGTTCCGGTGGGCCATGTTGAGACCCCGTACCTGGTTCTTCAAGGTCTCGCTGATGGACATCCCGGCGGTGTCATCAGCCGCCTGGTTGATCCGCAAGCCCGAAGACAGTTGGGACCCTGCCCGCTGCGCGATTTTCTCGGCGCCACCAAGGCCCCGCTGTGCCTGTAGCGACGCGTAGTTGAAGTTGATCCTTAACGCCATGGCCGACGAACTCCCTCCCTGATTTCTCTGCACGAATCACGGCGTACGTGGCTGTGATCGGCATGCGGGATCGCTGGGCGCCGGCCAACGCTGGTCCGTCACCGGCGGTTGGCAGTCCGCCTGGGTGACGACACGATCTTCGCCTCACCCATTGATTCGGTCAGCGCCACCGATGAGGCGAGTTCACATTTGTCGTCCAAGGGAACGGTGCGGCATTCGCCGCACGCATGCGACGCGGCAGACCATCGACAGGTCTTTCCAAGATGGTCGTGTTCTGTCGATAGCCATCAAAGCCGACGCGGCAGCGCGGCAATCTATCGGTCAAGTGACCGATGCAAAGCGGCCATCCGTTACGAAAAGCAATGGCCGCCGGTGACGCGAGTCACGGCGCTTCGCCTGGACGGGATCTCGCATCGTTCGACCCGCCAAGTGTGTTGCGGTAGGCATCAGTGGCCTGTCCGGTCAGGAATGTGTCAACCGCCTGCACCGCGAATTCATCGACCGACACTTGCAGCGCGTCGCCGAAGATGTTCCTTGTCAACACCCCTGCGAACAGGATTCCCCCGAACGTGAGGACCCTGGGCAGGGTCGGAGCGGGTTTCAGGGCACCGAGTCGGACCTGCTCGTCAAAATAGGTGCCAACGCGTCGCCAGACAGGCAACGGTCCGTTCGCGAGGAAGAAATCACGGAACGCATCGGTCTGGCCAGGCAACTCGCCCGCAAGGCGAACGCACGTGGTGAGGCGTGATCCGAGATCACCGACCACCAGACGAACCAGTGCCAGGAGGTCGGTGCGGATGTCACCGGAGCATTTGGTAGCGAAGAACTCCTCGATGGTCGCAATCGGGCTGACCCGGAGAATCACCGCTTGGCACAGTGCCTCCTTGTTCTCGAAATGCCAGTAGAGGGCAGCCGGTGATATTCCCGCCGCAAAGGCAATCTGGTCCATCGTTGTGGCACGGAGACCCTGCAGCCCAACCAACCGCACCGTCGCGTCGATAATGACCGCCCGCCGATCAGGCGCCTCCAAACCGGTGGCCATCCCGCGTTCACCAGCGAGGGCATCGAGAAGGATCGCCCGGCTCCGGAAGTGCCGGTAGAGGGTCGCCTTGGAGATCCCCGCGCCTGACGCAACGGCATCAAGACGCATGCAATCCGGGCCACCACTCTGCACAAGCGTGAACGCGGCCGTAAGGATGCGGTCACGCACCACAGCCACAGCTAATCGCCCCCTTGTCTCTATACGCTTCGCTTCGCCGACGGGGACGCGCACGCGGTCGTTGGTCCGGTTGCTCAATACCTTATCCATGAAGTGCCGTCCGGGCCGAATTGGGAACACATTTTGCAACCGTCCTAGCCCACACCCATTCGCCCATTTTCTCTGTACGCTGCGCTTGGCCTTGCCGACACCCGACCGAGATGCGGGCAGGGATGCCCGCGGACCGGACGGTGCCCCCGTCGCCCCTCATCCCCATACGCTTCGCTTACCGCCTGTGGCCAAGCGGATACTGTGATGATACGTTACCAATCATTCATTCAGTGGATCATCGAGTTTCCCATGGCTACCCGCGAAAATCCCACAGGCTCAATCAGCAAAATCACTGATTGACACGGGATCAGATCACCACTACGATAGAGAAACGATACTTCATTGAACGTTAGGTAGGGATCATTTCATGAGTGAGCAGGGAGCGAGCGGACGGCACGGCCCACCCCCGATAGTGAGGGCAGCGATTGTCCTCACGGTCATCGGGATCGGAGGAGGCACCTGGTTTGCGGCGCGGAACGGATACGTCTCGCTGCCTGGCATCGCACGCGCCGCCCCAACCATCGGCAGTAACCGAATTGCCGTTTCGGGCACCATCGAAAGCGAAGAGAGCACGATCACTGCCGAAGTGAGTGGGCGGTTGGTCGGGTTTGATGTCCGGGACGGGGACTCGTTGAAGGTGGGCCAGCTGATTGCCCGCATCGAGGATCCGGTCATCGCAGCGCAGGTTTCACAGGCGCAGGCGTCCGTCGGGGTGGCTGAGGCAAGCCTGGCCCTGCTTCGGGCGGGAACGAGACCGGAAGACGTGCGCGCCACCGAGGCGGCGCGTGATGCCTCCCGGGCGCAGCTTGCGACCGCACAAGCCCTAGTCGCAACGGCTCAGGTGGCGGTCACGAATGCCGAGGCCCTGCGCGCGCAACCGCAGGAACTCGACGCCCGCATCCATCAGGCGCGGGTCGCCCAGGAGGTGGCTGTGGCGAGGCTAGCCCAACTGGAGGCCGGTGGGCGCGATGAGGACATTGCGACGGCGACGGCAACTCTTGGCATCGCACAAGTCCGTCTCGCCCAACTGGAGGCCGGCGGGCGTGCGGAAGAGGTCGCCAGCGCCAGCGCCGCCCTGGCAGTGGCGCGCACGCGTCTCGCGCAGGTCGAAGCCGGGGGTCGTGCCGAGGATGTGACCGCGGCGACCGGGCAACTTGAGGTCGCACGTACGCGGCTCTCACAACTCGAGGCCGGAGCACGTTCGGAGGAACGCTCGCGTGCTAACGCCGTCGTTGATGCATCACGAGCGCAGTTGGCAGCCGCAACGAACCGTCTCGCACAGGTGGAGGCCGGTGCGCGCACGCCAGACATCCGGGCGGGACAAGCGGCGGTCGACCAGGCACAGACCCGCCTCGAACAGGTGCGTGACGGCACCCCACGGGGGGAAGACGTCGACCAGGTACGCCTTGCCTACGAGGCAGCCGACGCCGCATATGGTGCTGCAGGCGATGCCGAGACCGATGCACGAACCACCTTTGATGCTGCCACCAGGCTTCGCGACAATCGACCACCATCGATGTCCGCGGACCAAGTCAACCTTTCGTACGCTCAGGCGCAGCAGGCGTGGCGCGCGGCTCAGGCGAACCGTGAACAACGACGGATCGCACGTGATGCGTCCCGCGCCGCGCTGGAAAAGGCACTGAACGGCCCTACCCCTTGGGAACGGCGCCTCGCCGAGGAAGCACTGGACCAAGCACGGGCACAACTCCAGCGGTTGCAGGACGTGAATCCGTTTGATGTCCGGACCGCCGAGAGCCAGGTCGACGCGGCGCGGGCACAGTTGGCGCAGGCCGAGGCAGCCGCATCGGCAATCGCCGTCCCGACCGAGTTCGACCGAGCGGTCGCCGCACTGGGCGTGTCAGTCGCGGAGGCACAACGCGACCGCGTCGCCAACCCAACCTCGTTTGATGTCGATGCAGCCCGGGGTGCCGTCGCCCAAGCGGAGGCCGCGCTTGCGATCCGAAGCCAACCGGCAACGGACCGCGACCTCGAAATCGCCCGATTAGGAGTTCGCCAGGCCGAGGAAGCGCTTGCAATCCGGCGCAAACCGGCAACGGACCGCGACCTCGAAATCGCACGACTCTCAGTGAAGCAAGCCGACGCGCAGGTACGAGACCTCGAGACACTTCGCGAACAACCGATAGCCGCCACGGCGCAGGTAGACCTTGCCCGCGCCCAACTTGAGGCCGCCCGGACAACGGTCATCGGGGCTGAAGCCGCCCTGGCAGGCGCGGAGGCGCGTCTGGATGGGGCAAGGCAGGGCGCAACCGCGACCCAGATAGGCGTCGCCGAGGCACAACTCGCGCAGGCACGCGCCGCCGCCAAGGTTCTGGAGGCACAAGCGTCAAAGGGGACGGTGCTGTCGCCGCGTGCGGGAACAATCGTCCGCGCAATCGCGCACCTGGGTGAGACCGTCACTCCCGGAACACCTTTGGTGGTCTGGCACGACGCCTCAGACCTGACCCTGACCGCGTATGTCGGGGAGATGGACATCGGACGCGTGAAGGAGACCCTGCCGGTGACGATCACGGCCGACTCCCTGCCCGGCGAAACCTATAAGGGCACCGTGCGCACAATCTCGACCCGCGCCGAGTTCACCCCCCGGAACGTCCAGGTAGCGCGCGACCGCGTGAATCTGGTGTATGCAGTCAAGGTGACCGTCAGCGATGCGTCGGGCCGCCTCAAGGCCGGGATGCCTGTCGATGCGGTGATCGACATCGAGGCCCTGGCGAAATGACCATCATCGGGGCCAGGCCCCCGGCAACCACTGATCTCCAGCCAGAACCGCTTCCTGCTGAAAAGGCCGAACTTCCCGCCGCGCAAACGGTCGAACCACAGGCAACCACACCGGCCGGACCGGGCCCAGCCCGTCGCCTCGCGGTGCCAATCCGGCGCTACTGGGGCCAGTCCCTCTGGGCAATTGCCTACAAGGAGACCCTCCAGATCATCAGGGACCGGCGCACCCTCGGGCTGATGCTGGTCTTGCCGGTCGTCCAACTGATGCTGTTCGGGTTCGCTGTCGGCACGACGGTTGCGCACATCTCGACGGTGGTCGTGGACCAGTCGCGGGACCCGGAGAGCCGGGACCTCATCACCGCCTTGGTCAACACGACGTACTTCGATATCACTACCTACCTCGATACCCCGCTCGAGGCCCGGCAGGCAATCGATGCCGGTCGAAGCAAGGTGGCGATCATCATCGCGCCGAACTTCGCAGCCGACCTCAGGGGCGGACGCGGGGCGCAAGCACAGATCCTGATCGATGGGTCAGATCCGAATATCGCGCAGACCGCACTCTTCGCGGCGCAGTCGGTCGGTCAGGCCCGAAGCGCGCGAACACCAGGCCGCGTGCCCGCCTCCAGCGAAGCGAATACAAATCAGGTGGCGATGGGGCGGGGTTTGGACCTGCGCCCAACCGTCCTCTACAACCCCAGCCTCGAGGCCACCCGGAATTTCGTTCCCGGGCTGATTGGCCTGATCCTGCAACTGGTCACGGTCATCCTGACCTCCTCGACAATCGTCCGGGAACGCGAACGGGGCACCTTTGAGCAACTGATCGTGACGCCGGTCTCCCGCTGGGAACTGCTGCTGGGCAAGTTGGCGCCCTATCTCGTCGTCAGTTTCTGGAACACCGGCGTGATCCTCGTCCTCGGCTATCTCATCTTCGGTGTCGAAGTTATCGGGAGCATCACCCTCCTCATGTTCCTGAGCGCAATCTTCCTGACCGGTTCACTTGGACTGGGGCTCCTCATCTCCGCGGTCTCCTCGACGTCAGCACAAGCAATGCAGGCAAGCCTGTTCACCGCTTTGCCAGCGTTCATCCTGTCAGGGTTCATCTTCCCCACCGACTCCATGCCACCACTGATGCGCGCGCTGGGCTACCTGCTGCCACTCACCTACTTCCTGCGGATCATCCGTGGGATTGCGATGAAGGGCATCGGCTTCATGCAACTCCTCGATGCGATCGTGCCGTTGACCGTACTGAGCGTGGGCATCTTTCTCCTAAGCCTCACCCGGTTCCGGAAGACACTCTGATGAAGCGAAGCGCATACAAATCAGGTGGCGATGGGGAGGGGTGATGAAGCGAAGCGCAGACAAATCAGGCGGGGCGATGGGGTGGGCCATGCGCTTTCCAGGGTGGCCATTCGGTCGCACGCGCGATGAGGCCTTCGACTACACCGCACCGATCATGTTCAGTGGCGTGACGAAACGCTTTGGGTCGAAGATCGCCCTCGACAACCTTGATGTGGTGATCCCGGCCGGGCGCGTCACCGCACTCGTCGGGCCAGACGGGGCCGGCAAGTCAACGACCCTGAGGCTGATCGCCGGCGCCCTCGTTCCCACCGAAGGGCGGATCGTTGTTGGCGGACTGGATGTCGTTCGACACACCGGGGACGTGCAAGCCCACCTAGGCTTTGTGCCGAGTCGGCGGCTGCTCTACAGCGATCTTACGATTGCCGAGAACCTGGCGTTCTTCGCAGGGCTCTATCCAGCAGAACCGGTCGCGATGGCCGAACGGCGCGCATCACTGCTCGACTTGATGGACTTGACGAGGTTCACAGACCGCCTTGCCGGAAACCTCTCGGGTGGAATGAGGCAGAAACTCGCGCTCGCGTGCGCACTCCAACACGACCCGGGTGTCTTGCTCATGGACGAACCGACCACCGGCATCGATCCATTGGCCCGACGAGACCTCTGGCGTCTCTTCCACCGCCTTAACCGGGATGGTCTGACAATCCTGCTCTCTACCCCGGCGATGGATGAAGCGACCCGATGCCATGAGGTCATCTTCATGGACCACGGTCGCCAGATGGCACGCGGAACACCGACATCCCTGCTCGAACATGCGCAGGGTCGGGTCGTAGCTCTCGAGGCAACGCCGATCGCGCTCGCCACTGCAGTCGCACGAAGGTTTCCCGAGGTTTCGTCCGTCCAACCCCGCGGGGATCGCCTGCACGTCCTGCTTGACGCCGATGCATCGGCCGACCCATCGTGGCTTGCATCACGTCTGCAATCGCACGGGGTGACCGTCCGGTCGATCAAGCCGGTCAAGCCAACCCTCGAGGACGTCTTCGTGGCACTGACCACCTCTCCGCGCACGCACTCCAAGGAAGTTTGACGTTGATGACCCCCGTGACTTCCCGACCACCGGTGATTGTTACTGACGGCCTAACCCGGCGGTTCGGTTCATTCACTGCCGTAAACCGCGTATCCCTTTCTGTGCCAGAAGGCAGCATCTTCGGGTTGCTCGGCCCGAACGGATCAGGCAAGACCACGGTGATCCGCATGTTGTGCGGGGTTCTGGAACAGAACGAAGGTACCGCCCGGGTTCTGGGTCTCGACCTGCCGAGGCAGGCGGCTGACCTCAAGCACATCATCGGCTACATGTCGCAGAAGGCCGGGATCTACGACGACATGACCATCCGGGAACACTTGCGGTTCTACGCCGGACTGTACGGATTGACTCGCCTGGAAACGGTCGAGGCGACGGATCGGGTAATCGCGATGGGACGACTTGAGGAATGGGTAGACACGCTCGCCGGTGCGGTGCCAGTCGGAACGAGGCAGGACCTGGCGTTCGCTTGCGCATCGATCCACGCACCACCACTGCTTTTCCTCGATGAACCGACGGCTGACATGTCTCCTGTTGCCCGGCGGACCTTCTGGGATGGCCTCTATCAACTGGCAGGGCAGGGAACCACGATCCTGGTCACAACCCACTACCTTGACGAGGCGATCTACTGCCACGAACTCGCGCTGATGCACCGTAGCAGCCTGGTCGCAAGCGGAACCCCGGATGCGCTGATCGACGGCTTGCCACATACGCTCGTCGAAGTGGAGTGCCCGCAACCGCACGCCGCCGTCGAACTCGTCGATGGCCTGATGGGCGTTGTCGAGACGGCCCTCTATGGGGATACCTTGCACGTCCTGTTCGAACCGGGACATGAGAGTGAAGTGGCCGCACAGTCGATCCGTCGGCGCCTCGAAGGGGCCGGGGTCCGTGTCGGCGCAATCACGGCAGTACGGCCAACCCTGGATGACGTCTTCGCCGCCTTGGCAGGGTCATCCGCAGACGCCGGATGACCCGCGCAGTTGGGGAGGCGGGAAGACCCGCACCCAGCGAAGCGCATACAAATCAGGTGGCGATGGGGTGGGGTGCGGCGGCCCCACGGATCAGTCGGGCCAGATGCCAGCCATCACCCAACTGTCGGCACCGGCGAACGCTTCACCATGCACCCGGGACTGGAGACTGTCGGTCCGTGAGGGATAGATGCGTCCGCCAAGATTGGCAATGCACCCGGTGGCATCCTCCAGGAACACCTCCAGGACGGATGCGTCAAGGAAGATCCGGATGGTGAATGGCGAGTGGATATCTACCGTGACGGGTGTGATCACGACTGTGGAAGTCACTTCCGGGTCGAGGCTCGAGGCGGACCTGTCAATGATGAGACCGCCAGCCTCCAGGTCGTAGCCCGCAAAGGTCCGCTCCTCGTCATCGGGACTGCACCGGACCCACGCGCCTGAACGACCGTGATACGGGTGATCAAACCGCAGTTCGAGTTCGAGCGAACCTCCGTGCACCTGGGTCGGGTGCGACGCGCCCAGTGCGACGTGGTCACGACGAAGGCTGCGAAGTTCTGGCGCGGGAGAACCGGCAACGCGGCCATCTGATGTGACACGAAGGATCCGCGGGAGGGACATCGCCCCAGACCACCCGGCGGCGGTACCGGCAGTTGAGGGCCGGCCCTCGCGCAACCATCCCCACTGCACCCGTCGGCCATTTCCGTCCCACATGGACTGGGGCGCGTAGAATTCGCCCCCGTCAAGGTGAGAATAGTGCCCGTTGCGGAGGCGGGTCCCGGTCTCGTCCATCTCGCCGGTCACGGCAACGGTGTGGTGGTTGCCCATGCCCCACGCATTGAGTAAGAGGACGCCTCGTCCGTCCATCTCGAAGAAATCCGGACACTCCCACATCGTTCCGGTATTCACCGGGCTGGTGGCCGAAAGATCGCCGACCAGCATCGGATGGAGGTACTCCCAGTGCCTGAGATCGTCTGAGCCGTAGACGAGTGCCGTGCCGCCGATGCCCGGAAAACCGGCCCCGATCGCGAGGAGCCATTTGGCAGGCGACCCGGCACGGCCACGCCACACAAAAGGGTCCCGGTACTGGACAAGATCCATGCCAGGTGGTGTGGTTGGAATCACCGGGTTCGCCGGATCTTTTACGAATGTCCGGAACCCGTCGTACGTACGTGCGATACAGACGAGTTGGTGCTGGTACGGCCCGTCCGTTCCGGGAGCGACGCCCGTGTAGAACAATGTTGGCACCCCGGCATCGTCGATGACCGCGTTCCCCGACCAGATGCCGGAGGAGTCATAGGTGCCATCGGTAGGAATGATCGCGCAGGGTCGGTCGGTCCAGTGCACGAGGTCATCACTGACGAGGTAGCCCCAGTGCATGTCCGCGTGGAACCCCGCACGCGGGTTGTGCTGGTAGAAGAGGTGCCACTTTCCTTCGTGGTGCAGGATGCCGTTGGGATCGTTCAGCCAGCCGGCCGGCGCCGTCACGTGGTACCGGGGGCGATGCGGGTCAGCGGACAGGATCCGACGACCATGCAGCCCGCGATCCACGTAATCACCCGTCAGTGGCCAGTCACGGTCTCCGGGCGCTGGAGGGAGGAGGTCCGCGGGGTTCACCACGCCACCTCATTCCGCAAGACGGATCGACGCCTCTCATGGACGGGCATCATCGACACTCCTCGTTTGAACGGAACACACTTGGACTGGATGATGGGCGGAGGGGCTCCGCCCATCATCCTGACTAGGGTGACCACGCGTGCGAGCTCTCGCTGCACGCACCTCCATTGGTAGGAGGTGTACTCGCGATCAACGCCGGGCGATTTCCGGATCCTTCTCGCGGGGCAGGTTGAACCACGCGTCGTTGCACGCGTCCATCTCGTCTGGAGAAAGCGTCACTCCGACCGCACCAAGACTGTCGCGAAGCTGGTCAGGCCGGCTTGCTCCCACGATTGCACTGGTGATGACTGGCTGGGCCAGGACCCAGGCAAGGGCAGCGTGGGTTAGCGAGTGTCCGTGATGTCCGGCAACGTCCTTGATGTGGTCGACTTGGTCATGGACCTCGTCATTCCAGTACCGCTTGCGGTACATCTCGCCACGGCCAGAGCCCAAGGTGAAACGTGACCCTTCCTGTAGCGCACGGCTGCCCGAATAGCGTCCAGTAAGCATTCCGCCGGCAAGCGGGTTGTAGGAGATCACTCCAACGCCGTGTGCCTTGGCCAGAGGCAACAATTCGTCCTCGATCATCCGGAACAGCAAGTTGTAGCGGGGCTGGACCGAATCAAAGCGGGCAAGCCCCTTGGTCTCGCTCGTCCACAGGGCATCGGCAAGTTCCCACGCCGGGTAGTTGCTGCACCCGATGTAGCGGACCTTCCCAGAATGGACGAGGTCGTCGAGGGCGCGAAGCGTCTCCTCGATTGGAGTGGCGTTGTCGGTGGAATGGGTCTGGTACAGGTCGATGTAGTCGGTCTGCAGGCGACGCAGACTGTCTTCGCACGCTTTCATGATGTGCTTGCGGCTGAGGCCCTCGTCATTGAGACCGGGACCCATCCGCCCCCGGCACTTCGTGGCAAGCACGATGTCCTCGCGGGAACCACGCGCCGCGAACCACCGGCCCATGATGGCCTCGGTCTCGCCGTTGACGTCGAGAGTTCCGCCAAGCGGATAGACATCCGCTGTGTCGAAGAAAATGACACCGTGTTCAACGGCGGTGTCCATGATGGCGAAGGATGTCGCCTCGTCTGCCTGGTTGCCGAAGGTCATGGTGCCGAGGCATACCTCGGTAACACGCAGGCCAGTCCGGCCCAGTTGCTTGATCTTCATTTGTCTGGGTTCCTCATCCGGGCGAAGCAGTCCGACACAAACCGAGAGGTGGAACGGGTGAATGCTCGCCCCCCGAGTGTACGACGCCGTAACGCCCAACCGGCCCAACTACGCCTCGCGCCTATTGACTTCCTGCACCAAAGAGCGCATGATGTCAGTGCATCCAGAGACCCGGGCAGGCCTGAAGCGCCCGGGCGGCAACCGACCTCCGCTCCCGCGGGGTCACGGTGCCGAGGCCGGCCCTGGAAAGGGTGATGCGGCGCCAACATCGAGGCGCAAACTGAAGATCCCAAACCTACTCCGGTCATCCGCGGAGTGTGACCGATGGGACCGATGGTTTCTCGAGGTTGATGCAAATCCGACCAAGTGCTGATGGTCGGCGCCAACTTCCGTGCCGGTCCGTGCGATGCCGAGGAGAAAACGGCATGGCTACGGCGAAGACCCTACGCGCAACCAGTGCCCAGCCAAACGCACCGTCGTCCGGGGCACAATCGCTGTTGCGGCAACTCGGGATCATCGGGATCGATCACCTCGAACCCGTGATCCTCGCAGCCATTGCAACGGAGCAACCCCTCCTGCTCATTGGCACCCATGGAACTGCCAAGAGCCTCCTGCTTTCACGCTTGTGCGAAGCACTCGACCTGACGTGGAGGCACTACAACGCAAGCCTGATCAACTACGACGACCTCGTCGGGTATCCGTTGCCGGATGACGCGGGCAACCTCAAGTTCGTGCAGACGCCTGCTTCGATCTGGGGTGCGGAAGCAGTCTTCATCGACGAAATCTCGCGATGCCGTCCTGACATGCTGAACCGGCTTTTCCCGATCATCCATGAACGACGCATCCAGGGACTAGCCCTGACCGATTTGCGGTTCCGGTGGGCGGCGATGAATCCACCCTCCGATCCGGACGCCGATGAGGGCAATTACGTTGGATCGGAACCACTCGATCCGGCCCTTGCCGACCGCTTTCCGTACATCATCACCATCCCTGCGTTCGCAACCCTGTCGGCAATCGACCAGAAACTCGTGATCCAGTCGTCAGCGTCGAGGACCGTCCCCCCGGAACTCTCGACCCGACTACGGGAATCAATCGACGCGATCCGACAGCGCATTGACGCCACCGATCCGGGTTTGAGTGACCAGTTCTCGGAGTACGTCCGGCTATTCATCGCGGCCTTGCGGCACAAGGGGACATCCCTCTCCGGGCGACGCGCCGCCATGCTGTACCGAAACCTGATCGCGGTCAGTGCGGCCAGTAGCCCGAAGACCAAGACGGCGTTTGCAGCCACGTGTTGGCAGGCAGTTACGTCTTCCTTGCCCCAGACAGCGTCCGGAAGCGCAACCACTTCGCCGGCACAATTGCTCGCGATCCACCGAGAAGCTTGGTCAGTAAGTCTCCTGGACCAGTCTGATCCCCGAAAACTCCTTCACGCCGAACCGAACCCGGTGCGCCGGTCACTCTTGGCCCTGGACCTCGGGACCGACATCGCAACGAGGTCGGCCTGCGTCGCCGACGCACTGGGATCGCTCCCGCCAGGCGCACGCCACGCCCTCGCATTCCACCTCGCATCCCGCGAAACCGCGCAAGTATCCGCATCCGTCGGCGAACAGATCGCTGACCTGTACTCGGAGGTGGCCGTCGAGCAGCAGGTCAATGCAACCCTTGCGCGGTTCGGATCGAGGTTCGAGACCACCAGGCGGATAGACGCCTTCCTTGCACGCCCACCTGACGATGCGGCAAGGGATCTTGGCTTCCTTACCAATCTGCTCATATCGCAATGGAAGGCCGGATCGCTCAGTGGGCCGGCGGACGTCGATGCGATCGTTACGTCGTGGGTCCGCCAACGGCAGGAACTCGGGACGCTCACCAATGTTTCAGTCGATGGGAGGGCGAAATGAACGCCCGGACCCCAAATATGACTCGTCAGCACGCACCGCCTGAACCATCCGCCCAGGAACCGGCCCTTCTTCATAACATGGGTGGACCCCGTCCACCACAGACCGTGTTCAACCGGACTGGGGTCGCAACCACGAAGGCGATCACCCTGCCGGCGTGGGCAAATACGGCACGCCTGACCAATGTTCCCGGCGTGCCCGATGATCCGGACGCGGACGGCGACCTGACGGCATGGCGCCTTGGGCGGTACCTCGGCGTCACCCTGCCAGACATCGGGGTGCCCGAACTGCTTGCCTACGCGACGTCGCAGGTGCCGGAGTTCACCCGCCTGCCGGCGATCGTTCCGGCTGACTACAACGCGCCCCAGCAACCGGAACTGTCGGGGTCGGATGGCATCGACCCATGGTTCTACCTCGCCGTGCGCAGTCGGATCCGCGGGCGGGCGTTCATCAAGACCGCGATCCCCGAACTCTCGATCCACGACCTCCGGACTGCCGTTGTCCTGCACCTCCCAAAGGATTGGACGCCATGACCACACTGACTGACCAG
>Ga0209190_1000990_pt1 | contig 20258 bp, 13 predicted proteins | sample M_140205_XF_Meta_FD_187315 | JGI IMG/M metagenome (GOLD analysis project Ga0209190, IMG submission 187315) | Freshwater microbial communities from Lake Montjoie, Canada to study carbon cycling - M_140205_XF_MetaG (SPAdes) (version 2) | ecosystem: Environmental > Aquatic > Freshwater > Lake... | reverse complement strand
CGACTAGGAGAACTTTTGAGGTATTCATTACTCACGCAATTTAGCCCCACAGAGGACAGGTGCAAGAGTTTTTTTATTTTTTTTTGACTCTTTTACCGGTGGCTCACAGGCCCTCGGTCGCAGGGTTGTGCCGCCGGGCCGACCACGCTAGATTAGCCGTTCCCGCCGTGATGAAAAGCATGCACACCAATCTCGTGTGGCCGGCCCTCGCTCTCACAACAGCTTGGGCTCTGATATTGCGCGCCTGCTACTGGGAGTGGTCTTTGAACGCCCAGTACAGCTACGGCGTGCTGGTTCCCCTACTCTGCGTCATGCTCGCAGGGCGCCGCTGGCCGGACCGCCCTGCTCCGCGTGCGCCCGGTTCCGGCGGCCGGACCATGGCTTGGGGGGCGCTGGGTGCGGCGGCCTTGATCCTAGCGGCCCTGCAACCGGTCGCGATCTCCAATGCCGACTGGCGGATGGTGCCTGCCCTGGCCGCCGGGGCGGGAGTGACCATGACGCTATGCGTTATCTACTTGCTCGGCGGAAATCCTTGGCTGAGGCATTTCGCTTTCCCGATCGTATTTTTTCTCGTCGCGGTGCCTTGGCCGCGGCCGCAGGAAAACTCGATCATGTCGTGGCTCATGTTGCACAATACGGGCCTGTGTGTGGAAGCGCTGCACTGGACGGGATATGCGGTGGAGCAGCGAGGGAACCTCATCGCCATCCCGGGGGGCAGTCTGCTCGGGGTGGAGGAAGCATGCAGCGGCATCCGCTCGCTGCAGAGCGGCATCATGGTGGCGCTGGCGGTGGGGGAATTCTTCCGGCTCTCCACACCACATCGCATTTTTGTTTTTCTGCTCGGGCTGGGCGCGGCGCTGGCCGGCAACGCGCTGCGCTCGCTCACGCTCTCGGTCGCGGCATGCCGCGCGGGCGCGGGCGCGGTGGAATCGATGCACGACGGCACAGGCTTGGCGGTGCTGACTGGCGCGTCGTTGGTAGTTTTGGTCGCAGGCAAGTTGCTCGCTCCGAAATCCGCGCCGGGGCAAACCTCGGGCGCGGCATACGCCATACCTTCGCTCCCTCCCCTCGCCCGGGCCGCGGCCGCCGCGGCAATCGTCCTGTGGGCAACAAGCCTGGTGGCGGGTGAGGCATGGTTCCGCTGGCATGAGGCCCGCGAGGCAAAGGCGCCTCCCATGTGGAACCTCGCGGCAGCAAGCCCCGGTGACAATGCTCGCGTCGTACCGATCCCCCCGCGCACTTTGGATGTGCTCCTCTATCCCGACACCGCGATCTCCGAACAGTGGCGCGACGAGAGCGGCTGCCTGTGGCAATCGTTCTTTTTCCATTGGCCGCCGGGGCCCACCTCGGTGCAGTCGGCCTTCATCGTGCACGATCCGCGCGTGTGCCTCGGGGCAGTGGGATTCGAACTGGAGAGCAAACTGCCATCTTGGACCGCCTCGGCCGGCGGGTTCCGCATTCCTTTCCAGCGGTATTTGTTCCGCGATCGCGGGCGCCCGGTGCATGTCTTTCATGCGGCGATCGAGGACGACGGGACGCCGACCGCGGCAGACAACCAGGCTGTGTTCGGCGCGGGCACGCGGTGGGATAACGTGTTGCGAGGGCGACGCAACCGCGGGCTGCGCGTGCTGGAACTCGCGGTGCGCGGCGCGGAGGATGCAGCCCAAGCGGAGAGGGCGGCGCAGCGATGGCTGCAGCACCGCATCATCACCGAAAAATGACACCGGCAAGGCGATGTCGCAGAAGTTGCCTTTCTTTCCATCCCTTATTCTGGTTTCTGGTTGCTGCCGAGCAACTCCATGAACACGCCTGACGACAACCACCCGGACAAAGTCCCCGCCCCCGCGACGGCACCCGAACTGCCCAGCTACTCCCTTGATGATGTCAACGCACCGGATGGTTGGCGCATGTGGCTGTATGGCTGGCGGCGCAAGCTTCTCCTCTGGCTGGCGGCCGCGGCCATCGTGGTCGGCTTTGGGGCCAGACCGCTCTACCGCGAAGCCAAGGCACGACGGGCGCTGAGCATCGCAGCACAAGCGGGCGAGGCGATGGATCGCGGGCAGCCTGCGGAGGCCTCGAGGCTTCTGCGCCAGTCGGCCCTGATGGCCTTCGATGACGAACGTGTGGCGGCTCTCGTCACCTATCAGGCGGCGAAGGGCGGGGACATGGCCAGCGTGGCCCTGATCGGGAAAAAACTGACGGAGGGAAAAGCAACACCCGAGGAAATGCTCGTCTACGGCGAGAAGTGTCTGCAAACACGCCAGGCGGACGAAGCGGCGCGGGCCTTGGCGATGCTCCCGTCGACGATGGAACCGGCTGACGAGGCGCGCCGCGCAGGACTTCGCGCCGGGGTTGCCGCAGCCCAGGGGAATCCGCAGGAAGCGCGCGACATCCTGGCTGCCGCCATCGAGGCGGTGCCTCGCAAAGATGGCGACAGCCTGCGCGTGACCCTCGCCGGAGCACTGCTCGCCGAGGAAGGTGGCGACAAAGAGAAGGCGCGCAGCCTGCTCGAGGAGGCCTCTGCCAACCCCGGGCCAGTCGGCGCATCCGCGCTGCGTCTGCTCGCGGCAAATTCCGCCGGAATCAGCCCGGCCGCGCAAAATTCGCTCGACGCGCTGGTCCGCCGCCTGCGATCGCATCCCGCTTCCACCGCGTCCGACGAACTCCTCATCGCGCGGCTCTCGGTTTCTTCCAACTCCTCCCGCAAAGACGAGGCGGTGAAAGAACTCCTTCGGCACCTGAGTGAACGTAACGCCCCACTCGACGATCGCGTGGCCGCCGGACGCTGGCTGATCGGACTGCACGCGTATGAGGAGGCGCTGCAGATCTCGGCAGAAGGTGATGCCGCCGTCCATGCCGGAGCACTGATGGTCAGGCTCGATGCGTTGAGCGGATTGAACAATTGGGACGGAACATCGTCACTGATCGAGAAAAACAAGGGCGGCACGCTGCCGGACTCGCTCTACTATTTGTTCCGGGCCCGCATCGCCAGCGAGCTCGGCGACAATGCCAAAACCGAGGCGGCAAAAAGGGAGTTGCGGCAGTTGGTTCCCTTCGGCGAACCGCCGCACCTCCTCTTTGTCGCCCGCTACGCCGAATCGGTCGGCTGGAAGCCAGAGGCGCTGGCGGCCTGGCGCTCGCTTGAAGCGAACGAAGGTGCCCGGGTCGAAGCCTTGCGCGGACAATTGCGGAACCTTGCAGCGAATGCCCCCGGCACGGATGGACTCAGGATCTCCGAAAGCCTGCGCAAACTCCAACCGGACGACAGTTCCGTCCAGCTGAGCGCGGCTTACTTCAAGTTGCTAACCGGGCAAAATATTCCGGAGGCTGCGGCGGTCGCGGAGAAATTTCTCGCGGCTCAGCCCGATTCGGCCGACTTGCAACGCGTGGTCGCCATAGCACGGCTGCGCACCGGGCGCGCCGCTGAGGCCCTGGCTATCTGGCCCGGCGATGCGGGGGAAACCCGCTGGCGCGTCTTGCATGCAGCGCTGCTCCGCGCCACGGCATCATTTCCCGCAGCGGAAAAAATTGCCGCCGAATTCGACCTCGACACACTCAGTCCTGAGGAGCAGGAGCTTCTGGCCGGTAAAAATCTCCAAGGAAAATAGCTGGAAACAACCGACCATGTCATCGCGGCTGCCGCGATGTCGTCAGCGTAGCTCGCTGATCAAGGCGGCCTCGCCCGGGAGCAGCTTGTACCTTTCGATGACCCGGACCTTGGCGGTCGCCTCCTCCATCCGGCCGTCGGCGGCCAGCACGGCGCAAATCACAGCCTGCGCTCCGGGCGGCATGAGGTCGTAGTCGATATCGATATTGTCAAAGACAGCCACAGATTCCTTCGTCTGCCCGGAGCGCAAAAGGGCCAAAGCCCAGGTGACGCGCGGCAGAGGGTCCGCAGGATTCCTGTCTACGGCAGCCGCCGCCGCAGGGATGTCGATGGCCGCATCTTCGTCGGAGATCATTTTCTCATAACGCAAATAGTCGCCCACAGCCGGAGCATCGGGTGAGGCGACGCGCGCACGATGAATGACATCTTTGAGGCGGTCTTGGTTACCCTCTCGGGCAAACCTTTCCCGGGAGAGACGGAAAGCCTGCCCGGCGGTCAGGGCGTTCCCGCACAGCTCGACCAAGGTCTCGTCGGCAGCCGCGTCACCGCCCATGGCATCGACTTCCGTGACAGCCTCGACCAAGGCGCCTTCGCGCGCGGCAGATCGCAGCGCATCAGCAATCGTCTTATCCACGGTGACCTTGCCGCGACTGAGCTTGGATTCGGCGCGTGCGCGGGCCAGCAGACGCAGGTACTCGGGCGTATTTCCGCTGACCGCCGCCGCCGCAATCACCGCCTCCCAATTACCCATCTGACCCAAAGCCTGCGCGCGCGCGGCAAAAGCGTCAGGATTCTCCGCTGCTTCCTGCGCAGTGATGATCGACACGGCCTCGCGCGCCAGGCCGCTGCGCGACAGCCACACGGCGTAAGCAGCGCGCAGTTCCACTGGTGCGGCGTCGAATACAGGGCGAAGCTTGCGATTGAGATCCTCGGCACTGGCAAGGTTGTTGTCGATCATGACCGTAGCCGCGGGCAGGAGAGCCGGATTGCCGGGCACGATGTTTTGCATCACTTGACCGGTCCAGTCTTTCTGGGTGGCGATGCCGGGCAACAGATAGGTCAACCCCAAAGCCAACGCCCTGTTGCCGAAAACCGGATCGTTCCTCAGGGTGTTGACGATCGCCACCAACTCTTCGAACGCCTTCCCAGCGGGACTGCCGGGCGGCAACGGTTGTTTTTCGGCGACCAGATCCCGGCTATACCGACGCAAGAGCAGTTTGGCCAAATCGAACCGTATCGAGGCATCGCCGGTCTGACCCACGGACGCCCTGGCCTCTTCGATCGCGTGATCGAGATCACCGCGCGCCAGACGCCGCACGGTTTTCAACCGGCCGACGGACTCGGTATAACCCGCTTTCTCCAAGGCCGCCAGAGCCTCATCGAATGACTCCTCGTCGCGGAATCGGATGGCGACCAAGGCCCGCTTTTCCTGATCCTGCTGCGTGAGAGTCGCATGCTCACCGAGCTCACGCCAATAGCCGAGAGCATCCTCGTTGCCGAAGGCTCCCGAGACCAGCGCGGAGGAACGCAATACCTCCGGTTCCTTCGGACGCATGGCACGGGCCGAGTTGACTTCCAGCCATGCCACGCGGTAATTGCCCTGCTCGAGATTCACCCGCGCCTTGATGGCGAGATCCCGCGCCCGCCAGCCGATAAAAAACCAATAGCCTGAGCCGCCCAGCACTACGGCCACGGCGAGGACAATGCCAAGGATGCGGAGGATGCGCATCAGTCGCGCGCGTATCGGGTTAGCCGCCTCGCGATCTATCTCGTCTTCTTCATACATGACCGTGGTGATATAGCCGCAAGGTCAACCGAGGCGAAGCGCAAAAAGACCGCAGACACATCAGCCCGAATACACCGCCGCCACGGCGACAGCCGCCGCGGCAACTTTCTTTCGCAGTTCCGGGGGGGCAAGAACCTCCGCCTCCGCACCCCAGCCGAGGATCCATTGCACGACGTCGGGCGACATTCCCACCCGCATGCGCAAGACCACGCCGCGTTTGTCTCTCTTGATTTGCTGCGAAGTGTGCCATGTCCTTTCCCCCACCAGGCGCGCCGCGACTCCGCGAAATAGGATCTCGAGGAGTTTGGCGTTGCGCCCCTCGAAGACGGCGAAACTACCTTCGAGCAGTTTTGCGAGGGAGAAATCCTTGGGCCGCCGAAATTTTCCCCCGTTGCGCGTGACACTCGCCACCCGTGGCAGGGCGAAGGTGCGGAGCGCACCGCGCGCGGCATCATGGCCGAAAAGATACCATTGGTTCTCGATGCAACCTAGGTGATACGGGCGCACCGTGCGCTGCTCCGGTTTCTCCCCCGCGAGCTTGTGGTAGGCGAACGCAATCTCGGCGCCGTCCATCACGGCCTTGGCCAGCGCGTCGAAGACTTCCATGTCGGCCAAGCCCGCGCCCCCCTGACGCACGGAGAGGGCCTGCTCCAACTCATGCCACGCCACCTCCATCTCGCCGCCGAGGGACTGGCTCAACTTGCGGAAGGCCCCGGCGAGCGGTCGCTCAAAGGGAGTTCCGCGAAACTGCTCAAGCGACTGCTGGGCCAAGAGCAGGGCGGCAACCTCGCCCTGCGAGACTTTCATCACCGGAAAGTCTCGGACAGGCGCGGTGTAATAAAATCCGTGCCGCACCGCGTCGTAAGCCAACGGGAGGCTGAGGCGATCCCGCATGAACTCGATGTCGCGCATCACGGTCTTGGCCGAAACCTCGAGCACCGAGGCGAGCCCTCGGCAGTTCGGGTGCGTCTCGCGGGAAACCTCCTGGTGGATGCGCCACATCCTCTCCATCGGCGGCCTGGTCATGCCCTCGGTCGGGGAGGACCTGGATCGTGGTGCTATTTTTTTTGGCATGGGACAGCGAATGTCCTACCCCATCGGGCAAAATCGCGGGCGATGAAAGCAAAAAAATATACCACGAGCCGCACGGCCAACCGCCACGGGGAAGCCCTGCCTCACGAGCTGGGAGCCCATTTGTTCGCGCTGATCAGGCGCAACATCGTGAGGCCAAACCAACCGGCACCGAGCGCCAAGGTTCAGCTGCAATTTGCGTTCTGAGCGCCTTCAAGCGCTGAAGATCGCGGACACCGTGTAGGCCAAGGCCAAAAGGCCGATGCCGATGGAAGCCCACGCCGCCATGGCGAGCGCATCCTTGGGCTTTTGCGCGCGTGGCAGCGGCGACATGTAGCGGAAATTTTCCGGGCAGCCAGTGCCAGCGTCCTCGCTCGCCGAAAAGGCCGGCAGTTCGGCGACAGGAAGGGGAACAGCCACCGGTTCCATGAAAACGGAGCGGACGCCGCCAAAATAAATCTCGTCGCCCTCGAAGATCGGGTTTTCGCCGGTCACTTGCTCGCCGCGGAGGAACGTGCCGTTGGTCGAAGCAAGATCAACCAACACGGCTTGATCGTCACGCACGACAATCTCAGCGTGATGGCTGGAGACCGAGCCCTCGTCGAGGTGCACGTCGTTGTCGGCCAGCCGGCCTACGGTGAGTTTCTTGCCAACAAACTCGTGGGTCGTCGGGCTGTCCTCGGGGAAATAAACAGTCAGGCGCATGATCCGCAAACGCTATCAGCCTGCCTTGGTCTCATCAATGAGATTGGCAAACTGGTCGAAAAAGTATTCTGCATCGTGCGGGCCGGGCGCCGCCTCGGGATGGTATTGCACACTAAAAACCGGCATGGACCGGCTGCGCAGGCCTTCCACAGTTCCGTCATTCAGGTTGATGTGGGTCACCTCGGCGTCGGAAGGCAACGAGTCGGCGTCGACGGCGAAACCGTGATTCTGCGAGGTGATCGACACCTTGCCATTGCGCAGATCTTTGACCGGCTGGTTACCCCCGCGATGGCCGAACTTCAGCTTGAAAGTTTTACCTCCTAGCGCATGGCCGAGGATCTGATGCCCGAGGCAAATGCCGAAGATCGGCTTTTTCCCGAGCAGGGCGCGCACGTTCTTGTAGATGTAATCAAGGGCACTCGGATCACCCGGCCCGTTGGAGAGGAAGATGCCGTCGGGATCCAGGGCGAGGATCTCCTCGGCAGGGGCGTCCGCCGGAACCACCCTCACAGCAAGACCGCGCTGGCGCAAGCCGCGCAGAATATTCCGCTTCATGCCGAAATCATAGGCGACCACGCGATGACGGACCGGCGGGAGAAAGCCGAATGAGTTGCCGAGAGAATCACGCAATTCGCCGACAGCCATGGAGGTTGGCGTGATTTTCCACGGGCGGCTTTCCGCATCGCTGGGATCCCAGTCATAAGCATGCTTGGGGGTGACCTCACGGACAAAATCCATGCCGACGACACCATCGCCCTCCAGCGCGCGACGCACGGCCTCTTCCGGCGTCATCGGCTCGCTGGTCAGGCAGGCCTTCATCGCCCCAGCCAACCGCAAGTGCTTGGTCAGAGCCCTCGTGTCGACCTCCTGAATCCCCGGAATGCCATAACGCTTCAAATAGGTGTCGAGCGACTCCTCGGCGCGCCAGCTGCTCGGAACATCGCTCAATTCCTCGACGACAAATCCCCTCACCTGCGGGCCGCGGCTTTCTTCGTCGAGAGCATTGATGCCGTAGTTGCCGATGTGCGGGGCCGTCATGGCCACGATCTGCCCGAAATACGAGGGATCGGTCAGCACTTCCTGGTAGCCGCTCATCGAGGTGTTGAAGCAAACCTCGCCGGTCACCGTCGCCGCTGCGCCGAATGCCTCGCCTCGAAAAACACGTCCATCTTCTAGCGCAAGTAGTGCAGTCATGATCGAACCTCCTTTCTACCCGCCCCCGCCACGACCGGCAAATCCCAAAGTCCCGTCCTCGCATTTCGATGTGGCGTTCGCCGCACTACGGCAGAGCGATAAAAAAGCGCCCCCCGCCGGATGGCGGGAGGCGCTGGGAGAGGATTGCCCCGGGTGAGCCGTCACGACCCAATACCCGATCCCTTGAAAACAAGGGCGGATGACCGCCGCGACCAGCTTAGACTTCCAATCAAGGCATGTCTTGGCCTGCCGCGACCTAGCCTCCTGGAATTTTATAATACGGTTCGGGGCTTGAGACGTTTACTCGAACTCTCCAGGGCAAATTTTTTTGGCGGTGCGAAAGATCTATTCGCGAAAAGCGGCTCCGAGCTCCGCTCTCGCGTGATCGCGCAGGGTGGCTACCGCGCGGTCAACTTCATCCGAGGTCAATGTCCGCCCCGATTCGCGGAATGTCAAGGTGACGGTCAACACGCGCTGGTCGCCCCCGATTTTCACCCCGGTGGAATCGGTGAAAACATCGGCCAGGGCAACGCTCTCAAGATGGGGAATCTTGGCGCCCCGCAGAGCCTTATCCACCACGGCAAAAGATGTCGACGAGGGCAGGATCAACGAAAGATCACGCTGGACCGGGGGAAACTTGGGTAATTCGCGAACCCTCACGGCCGCAGGTGCGGCAGCGAGCCAGCCGTCGACCACGAGTTCGGCGTAGTAGACCGGGGACTTTGCGCCATGCGATGAGGCCAGATCGTGGGACAAGCGGCGCACGGCGCCCGAAATGCCGGGGCCGGAGGCCGACAGTTCCACTCCCCCTTCCCTCGCAGCGAAGTCCAGCGGGCCGCAAACCGCGCCGAGCACGCCTTTCAAATCGTAAAAATCGGCCGCGACCTCGCTCTCCTGCCAGGTGCCTTCCTGTTTGGATCCGGTAACGATGAGGGCCAGTGCGGTCCGCTCCTCCGGTTCCGCAGAGGAAAATATCTGCCCGAGTTCGAACAACCGCACCGCCTGGATCCCATGGCGCAAATTCCTGGCCAGCGCCTCGAGCAACCCGGTGAGGAGAGAAGGCCGCAGCAGCGCTTGGTCGGCGCCGAGGGGATTGCGGATTTTTACCGCGGCAGCATCTCCTCCACCCGCTTTGGACAAAACTTCCGGGGAAACAAAATGCGAAGTGCGCGCCTCGCTGAATCCTTGGGCGCGCAGCCGCTCGCGCAGCCTCTCCGCATTGTCGTGACGAAGATCCGCTACGCTGGCTGCCGCCGGAAACCCGCGCAAACGGGACGGCACGCGCTCGATGCCGACCATGCGGATCACCTCTTCGCAAAGATCGACCGGGCGCGCGAGATCCGGGCGGAACCCGGGTATGATCCATCCTCCCGAGGATTTGATCAGACCGAGACGGCGAAGAATATCGTCGATCTCGCCATCGGATACTTCCAGGCCGAGCAGCGCGCGGCATCTCTCCGGATCAAGCGCGACCTCGCGTTTCTCCGCCGGAGCCTCGCCGCCGACCAGAACCACCGGATCCGCAGCGCCTCCAGCCATCTGCAAAATAAGATCCGTCGCCCGGGCGGAGGCGGCCAGCACGCCCTCCGGATCGACGCGGCGCTCGAAGCGGTAGCTGGAGTCGGTGGAGATCCCCAATTCCCGGGAGGACTTGCGGATGCGCGACGGTTCAAACCATGCGCTCTCGAGCAAAAGATCTGTCGTCGTATCCGACACACCGGTTTCGGAGCCGCCCATCACCCCAGCCAGGGCCACGGGCTTTTTGTCGTCGGCAATGACAAGATCGTGCGGGCGGAGTTTGATCTGCGATCCGTCCAAGGCCGGGAGCAGTTCCCCTTCGCGCGCGGAGCGTATGACCACGCCGCCCTCCAACTTGGATCGATCGAACGCATGCAGGGGTTGACCTGTTTCAAAAAGAACGTAATTGGTCACGTCGACGACATTGTTGATCGGCCGCAGACCGATGGCGGTCAGGCGGTCGGCCAACCACTGCGGACTCGGGCCGACCTTCACGCCGCGGATGATGCGCGCGGTATAAAAGGGACAACCCGCATCATCAAAACGGACCGCCTCACCTGCCGGTTTCGAAGGCACGGCCGGGACCGGCGGCATCTGGCATACCTCGCCGCTCACTGCGCCAACTTCCCGCGCCAAGCCAAGGTAGCCGAGGAGGTCTGGGCGATTGGGAGTGACCTCGAGTTCGAGCACGGTATCAGGCGAAAAAATATCTTTCACCGCTTTCCCCACCGGCAGGTCGGCCGGGAGAATAAGCAGACCGTCGGCATCGTCCGCCAGGGCCAGTTCCTTCGCACTGCAAAGCATGCCGTCAGACGTCACCCCGCGCAGTTTCCCTGCCTTGATCTTGAAGTCGGGTCCGAGCACCGCACCAGGCAGAGCCAGCGGAACTTTGTCGCCGACCTTGTAATTCTTCGCCCCGCAGACGATTTGCCGGGGATGTCCCGATCCATCATCGACCTGGCAGACGCTCAAACGATCGGCATTGGGGTGCTGCTCGCTTGCTAGGATCTGGGCGACGACAACCTTGTCCGGCACCTCGCCGCGGATGTCGCGACCGATCACCTCGGTGCCCGCGTTGGTCAGAGCCTCGGCCAGCACATCGGCCGAACCGGGGAGCGCGACATAATCTTTGAGCCACTCGAGGGAAATCTTCATACCGAGAACTGGGAAAGGAAGCGCTGGTCGTTCTCCACGAACATGCGGATATCCGCTACGCCATAAAGGATCATGGCCAGCCGCTCGAGGCCGAAGCCGAAGGCAAAGCCGGTCACTTTGTCCGGATCGAAAGCTTTGTCCCCGCGCCTCCCGTTGATCTGATCGAAGACGGCGGGATCCACCATGCCGCAGCCGGCGAGTTCCAGCCAACGCTCCCCGCCGCCGAGCGCCGCGGCGCGCACATCGATCTCATAGCTCGGTTCGGTGAACGGGAAAAAGTGCGGACGGAAGCGGACCTTTGCGTCCGCCCCGAAAAGTTCGCGGAAGAAATATTCCAGCGTGCCCTTGAGATCACCGAGCGTGACACCCTCGTCGACATAGAGCCCCTCCATCTGCGTGAACTGCGCGAGGTGCGTGGCATCCACCTCGTCGCGGCGGTAGGCCGCGCCCGGAGCAATGATCCGGATCGGCGGGGTTTGTTTTTCCATCGTGCGGATCTGCACGCTCGAGGTGTGCGTGCGCAGGAGACGGCCGTCAGGAAGATAAAATGTGTCCTGCTCGTTGCGCGCCGGATGGTCTGCCGGCGTGTTGAGCGCATCGAAGCAATGCCACTCGGTCTCGATGTCGGGGCCCTCCGCCAGGGCGAAACCCATGCGACGGAAGATGCCGACTGCACGACGCTGCAGATGCTGCAGGGGATGCAGGCTTCCGGTGCGACGCGCCATGCCCGGCAACGTCGGGTCGACTTGCGACAGCTCGGCCTCCTCCGCAGCCGCCCGCAACCCGGCCGCGCGATCCTCAAGTGCCGTAGTGACCGCAGTACGCACCTCGTAGAGGAGTTTGCCGATCTCCGGCCGCTCCTCCTTCGAAAGATGGCGCATCTGCTCGCCGGCTTGGGTGAGGCGTCCGGCCCGGCCCGCGTAAGCCACACGGACCTGCTCGAGTGAGGACAGGTCCGCGGCGGCCGCGATGTCACGGAGCGCCTCCTCGTGCAGGGAAGTCAGTTCCTCACGCATGATGGCGCAGTTGTAGCCGCGGCAGTCCCTGACGCGCCAGCCTCGCGACGACGCGGCAATGGAGTGCCGAGGCTACAGCAGAATCAAGCGGCTTTGAGAGCCGCGGCGCCCTTGGCCACGATCTGATTGAAAGCGGCCTCGTCGGCCACGGCAAGATCGGCCAGCATTTTGCGGTTGATCGCGATGGACGCCTTTTTGAGGCCCTCGATCAGGCGGCTGTAGGTGATCCCCTCGGCGCGGCAGGCCGCGTTGATGCGGGTGATCCACAGGCCGCGCAGGTTGCGCTTGCGCGTCTTGCGGTCGCGGGTCGCCCAGACCCCTGCCTTCATCCGCGCGTCTTTTGCGTAGCGGAATAGTTTACTACGGCGGCCACGATAGCCTCTGGCTTTCGCGACGACTCTTTTGCGCCGCTCACGACTGGCCGGCGCGTTGGTTGCTCTTGGCATCTATTTTCCCGCCTTACGGCGGTCTCCTCGGGACGGATCGTTTCGTTGTTCGGCCCCGCACCTCATCCATCCCATGAACCCCGATACGCGGGGCCAGGCGCGGTGGCCGGCGTCAATTTTCAGCCAAAAGGCAGGTTTTCCTTGATGCGGGCAACGTCGCTTGGGTCCACAAGGGCTCTTTTCGCGAGTTGCCGTTTGCGCTTGGCGCTTTTCGACGACATCAAGTGACGTCGCGAGGCGTGGGCGCGGAGAACTTTGCCCGTACCCGTGACCTTGAATCGCTTGGCCACGGCTTTCTTTGTTTTTCTGCGAGCTACCGGTTTCGGCATAAGAGGGCGGACACTAGCGGTATGCTGCCACCAAGGCAAACTTTTTCTACTCCATCCATTGAAGGATGTTGAAATTGGCGCTGACCAGCACGGTAATGATGGTGCCGAGGACCAGAATACCCACAAACGCGCTGGCGGCGGCTCCGATCACCATTTGGCGTACAAATTCATCTTCGGCACTGCGATGTTGCATGAGCTTTTGTTTAACAGAGACGGGAGTCGGGGACAATCAAAAGCGAAAAATCGCTCGCCGCCTCACACCAGCACATCGCGCGGCACCGCCTCGATGGGAACACCCTTGATCAAGGGTGTGCGTTGATCGCGAATGGCGCGGAAAATTGCCTCGCCCGTAGCCGGCGCAGCCAAGCGCACCTGACGGCCACCGGGACCGAAGGATGCGACGGCATCGCGGACCGCCTCGCGCACGGAGATGGCCAGCATGAGGGGCGGTTCGCCCACCGCCTTGCTGCGGTGAATCGTATTCTTGGGATTGGGCGCGTCGGCCAGCAAACGCACGCGGAAATCGCGCGGCATGTCCCCGACCGCCGGAATTTTGTAGGTGTCGGGCGAATGCGTGAGCAGTTTGCCCTCGCGGTTCCAGACCAGTTCCTCGGCGGTGAGCCAACCCATGCCCTGCACGAAACCACCTTCGATTTGTCCGCGATTGACACCCTCATTGATGGACTGTCCGCAGTCGTGGAGAATGTCGACGCGGCGCACATGCATGTCGCCGGTGAAACCATCGACCTCGACTTCGCTGACCGCGGCACCTACAGAAAAATAATAAAAAGGGTGCCCCTTGCCCGCATTCCGGTCCCAATGGATCTCCGGCGTGCGGTAGAAACCCGTGGCCGAGAGACTCACACGCTGCATCCAGGCTTTTTGCACCACTTCTGCAAACGCGAAGTCATCGGACGGGTGCTTCACGTGGAAAACGCGCCCTTCGCGGAAGGCTACCTCGTTCTCGCCGCAGGTCTTGCCACGTCTCGACGAAAGCATCTCCGCGGCGACGGGGCGCAGGCGCGCGGCAAGCTGGTCGCATGCATCCTTCACCGCCATACCGTTCATGTCTGTCCCGCTGGAGGCCGCGGTGGCGGAGGTGTTCGGGACCTTGTCGGTCGCGGTCGACATCATACGAATGCTGTGCGCCGCGACACCGAGAGCGGCCGCCGTGATAGCGATCATGTTGGTATTGATCCCCTGCCCCATCTCCGTGCCGCCGTGGTTCACCTGCACGGTGCCGTCCGTGTAGACCAGCACCAGCGCACCGGCTTGATTGAGGATGGTATTGGTGAAGGAAATGCCGAATTTCACCGGCGTGAGTGCAATGCCACGCTTGCGGTGCGGACTGGATGCGTTCCAGGCGGCGATCTCCGCGCGACGGGCCGACAGATCGGCAGACGTCTTGAGTTCGTGCCAGACTTGTTCGATCCGGTTGTCCTCGATCTCTTGTCCGTAGTGCGTCGTATTGGTCTCGCCGCTGCCGTGGTAGAGATTGCGCTCGCGCACCACTTCCGGCGGAAGACCGAGTTGCCGCGCTACGCGGTCGATGATCTCCTCGATAATCAGCATGCCCTGCGGACCCCCGAAGCCGCGGAAAGCGGTGTTGGAAACGAGGTTCGTCTTCACCACCTGGCCGCGCAGTTCGACGTTCGGGATGTAGTAGCAGTTGTCCGTGTGGAACATGGCGCGGTCGGTCACCGGCATGGAAAGATCGAGAGCCCAACCACCGTTGGAGTAGTGCGCGGACTTGAGCGCGAGGAGGCGGCCTTGGTCATCAAAACCCACAGTGAACTCGGCAAGAAACGGATGGCGCTTGCCGGTCAGCATCATGTCCTGATCGCGGTTGTAGCGCATGCGGACTGGGCACCCTGTCACTTTGGCCGCCAAGGCGGAGAGCGCCGCCAACGTCGCGGCCTGGGTTTCCTTGCCGCCGAAGCCACCTCCCATGCGCGGGCAGGTGATCACCACTTTGTTCGCCGGGATACCGAGCACATGGGCGACGATGTGCTGAACCTCGGTCGGATGCTGGGTCGAACTGGTCACCTGCACGGTGCCGTCCTCGCCCGCCTCCGCGTAGGCAGCCTGCATCTCGAGATAAAAATGCTCCTGCCCGCCGATGGAGAAAGTTCCCTGCATGACATGCGGTGCTTTGGCCAGCGCAACCGCGACATCCCCTCGCCGCATGAAGTTCGGTTCGGTGTGGAAACTCTTTTCCGCGATGCCCTGCTCGATGGTGAGAACATGCGAGAGCGGCTTGTATTCAACCAAGACTTTCTCCGCTGCAGCGCGGCACTGGTCGGCCGTCTCGCTGACAACCAGCGCGACAATATGCCCATGAAACTGCGCCACCTTGTCGGCGAGCAACTCCTCGTCCTTGCGGACCGCGCCAACGTCATTGAGTCCGGGGACATCCTCCGCCATCAGCACGGCGCGGATGCCCGGCATGCGGCGGGCCGCATCGGCATTCCGTTTGACAATCTTTGCGTGAGCATGCGGCGAATGCACCGGCCACACCTCAAGGGCGATACCTCGTCGCAAAGCCATGTCATCGCTATAGAGAGCTTCGCCCGTGACGTGCTTGTGGGCGCTTTCGTGAGGCAGAGCACGTTCGGCGGGAACAGCGGCTTCCGGCAGAGGCTCGCGGTCCTCGCGCCACTCGGGATCATGGTAAAACTTTTCCAGCAGGCTGGTGATCAGACCGGCGCGGTAATCCGCACTGCCGCGCGCATCGCTGATCGGCTTGAACTCCTTGGCCAGCACACGGCAGGCGCCATGCAAGGTGTCCGGGTTCCACTGTTTCCCGAGCAGAAACTTTTCCGTGCGAAGGGCGCGCGCAGGAGTCGGCGCCACTCCGCCGAAGGCGAGGCGGGCGGATCGCACCGCGCCAGTTCTGTCCATCTCCACGGAGCAGGCGGCCGACACCGTGCTGATGTCCATCTCGCGGCGCTTGGAGACCTTGAACCAGTCGCGTTTGCGTTTCGTGCCCTTGGGCGGCTGGTCGGCGCGAACCACCACCTCGAGCAAAACTTCATCACTTTTCATCGCGGTCTTGCGGTAAGAGACGAAAAAATCCGCGGCCGGAACGGTGCGCTTGCCGCGAGGAGAGGCGAGAACGATCGCCGCGTCGAGGGCGAGGAGGATGGGGGCGGAGTCCCCGATCGGCGACGCCGTCACGAGATTACCACCCAGGGTGGCGCGGTTGCGGATCTGGCGCGAGCCGAAGACCCACAGCATTTTCGCCCACATGGGAAATTCAGCCGCAAGCGCTTCGCCGATCTGCGTCAACGTCACTGCTCCGCCGATGTGCCATACGACGCCCTTTTTTTCCAGGCGACGGAGTTGCGGCACGGATTCCGTGGAAATCAGGACCGGGAACTTTTTGAATTTCTTGCTGATCTCGAGGCCGAGTTCGGTTGCTCCCGCGACCAGCCTCCCCGCGGGATGCTTCCGGCGGATAGCAAAAAGTTCTTTCAGCGTGGAGGGACGAAAGAACTTCCCGCCAGCTGACTCGTAGCTGGCCGAGTCCGGAACTGCCTGGCCCTTTTTGAGCTGTTTCCCGAATTTATCGGTGGCCGTTTTCCCTTTTTGCTGCCATGCCTCGATCGCCGCCTGACGGATCGGGCGGTAGCCGGTGCAGCGGCAGAGGTTGCCGCAAAGCTGGTCGTTCAGCTGCCAGTCGCGGCGGAGATCGCCCCGGTAGTGGCCCTCGAACATGGACATGACGATGCCCGGTGTGCAGTAGCCGCATTGCGACCCATGGTTGGCCACCATGCACTGCTGGACAGGATGCAGTTCGCCTTGGCCGAGCCCTTCCACCGTGACCAGTTCCCGCCTATGCACCAGCGCCAAAGGGGTGAGGCAACTGTTGAACGACCGCCACACCGGCTTGCCCTTGGCATCGGCATCGATCATGGCCACCGAGCAGGCTCCGCAATCCCCTTCCGCACAGCCCTCCTTCGATCCGGTCCTCCCCGAGGCGCGCAGCCAGTCGAGCAAGGTGGTGTCGGGCGAGATACCCTGCAACCGCACGGCTTCGCCGTTCAGCGTGAATTCCAGCGACGAGTTCATGTTTCCGGGTCCGTTAAACTCCTACGCTCCGCCCCAAGAGTCGAGACGGATGCTCCGAAAAACTTGCACCGGGCCGCGCCGGCGTTATTCTGGAGACATAACGCTCGGGTGGTGAAATGGCAGACACGTACGTTTGAGGGGCGTATGCCGTAAGGCATGGGGGTTCAAGTCCCCCCCCGAGCACTTTTTATTTCAGCCCCTCAAAACCTCTGCAGATGCAGTATTCATGCGGGTTTACGAGGATTTGATGCAGCAGATTTCACGGATTGTTTCTACCCCGTTGTGCCCACAAATCTGTATCAAAAAGTATCAAAAAATGGGCCGCCAAAATATCTAGCGGCACCGCACCGACCCCAGCACCACCAACACCCCTGCCGCGGTCGAAGGACAACGCCTGCCCAAAGCGAAAGAACGACATCAAGCGCTCCATCCTGACCACATGCTGAAGGCGCTTGCACAGCAGGGGCGAATGGTTGCCTGTGGGCTAGCTTCGTGCCGCAGTTGCGAAACTAAGGTTCAGCGGATCCCTACATGAAACTCAGGAAACCTTCCCGCGCAGGCGGCGGCGCAGGGGCCAGAGCATCAGGGCGAGCAGGGCGAGCGCGGCGACGTAGGTCGAGGGTTCGGGGATGGCGGTGATGGTGAAGGTGCTCGTGCCGTCGTTCCACGATGAGCTGGCGATGCCTCCGTTGGTGAAGGTGAAGAAGGAACTGTTGTTGATCGTGCTCGTCAGGTCGCTGCCGAAGACGAGCGTATTGCCCAAGCCGAAGTTATTGATCGTGAGCAAGGCGCTCGGCGCGTAGGTGCCGAAGGTTATCGTTCCTGTTGCGCCGCTGCCGAAGTCGAGGAACGAGGCCTGCGTGAGGTTGAGGTTGCCGAAGACTTCGCTCACGCCGCTGCCGCGCGTGATGGTGCCGCCGCTCAGGGTGACCGTGGCGTTGTTGTTGACTTGGTTGCTTTGCGAGACGAGTAGCGTAGCGCCGCTGCGGACGCTAACCGATGTGACCGAGCCCGCGGCCGAACCCGTGGCCGAGGCCAGCTGAAGTGTGCCGGCCTCCACGCTGAGCGGACCGCTGAATCTATTGCTCGCGGTAAGGGTTGTCGTGCCGCTACCGAGTTGGTTGACCGATCCGTTACCGGAAATCGCAGCCGATAGCGTGGTGCTGTTGCTCTGGTTGAAGTTGATCGAGCCGGTGCCGTCTCCGAAGGCGATGGTCGGGGCGATGATCGTTCCTGCCGCGTCATTCGTTCCGAAGCGACCGATGTTCAGTGTGCCGGAGGAACCGGCTTCTTGGGCGATGGTGATGCTCGATGCCGCCACTGTGCCACCGTCAGCGATGGTGAGGTTGTTGCCGTTGCCGACATAGAGCTCGCCGCTGTTGGTCCAGAGCGAGCCCGCACCGGTGACCAGCACGCTGTTGTTGGAGGAGTTAGCGTTGTAGCCAATGTAGCCGATGGTGTTCGCCACCGTGCCGCCGTCGGCGATGGTGAGGCTGTTGCTGCTGCCCACGAAGCCGACATAGAGCTGACCACGGTTGCTCCAGAGCGAGTTCGTCCCGGTCACCAGCACACTGTTGTTGGAGGAGGCCAAGCCGATGTAGCCAAACAAATCCGCCACCCGACCGCCGTTGGAAATGACCAAAGTGTTGCCGCTGCCATAGGATCCGATGTAAAAAAGACTGCTGTTTGTCCAAAGCGAGTTCGCCCCGGTGACCAGCACACTGTTGTTGGAGGACGTGGAGTCAAAACCGATGTAGCCCCGGTTATTCGCCACCCGACCGCCGTTGGAAATTATCAGGCTGTTGCTGCTGCCATCGTTCAGCTCGGGCACAGCTCGTTGCCGCCGACGTAGAGATCGGCGCTGTTGGTCCAGAGCGAGCCCGCACCGGTCACCAGCGCGCTGTTGTTGGAGGAGTCAGCGCCGTAGCCAATGTAGCCGTTGGCATCCGCCACTCGACCGCCGTCGGAAATGACCAGGCTGTTACCGCTGCCATCGTTGCCGACAACGACGTCGCCGCTGTTGGTCCAGAGCGAGTTCACCCCGGTGACCAGCGCGCTGTTGTTGTAGGAGTCAGCGTCGTTGCCGATGAAGCTGTTGGCATCCGCCACCCGACCGCCGTTGGAAATGGTCAGGCTACTGCCGCTGCCGTTGAACTTGACGTCGCCACTGTTGCTCCAGAGCGAATTCGTCCCGGTCACCAGCACGCGGTTGGACGTGGCTGATGAGGCGATGCCGATGAAGCCGAGGGAGTTCGCCAGCGTGCCGGCGTTGGATATGACCAAAGTGTTGCCGCTGCCTGCATTGCCGACATAGAGCGCGCCGCTGTTGGTCCAGAGCGAGTTCGCCCCGGTGACCAGCGCACTGTTGTCGGAGGAGTAGTAGGCCCCGATGAGGCCCCAGTCATTCGCCACCGTGCCGGCGTTGGATATGACCAGGCTGTTGCCCCTGCTCTGGAAGCCGATGCGGACATCACCGGTGTTCGTCCAGAGCGAGCTCGCTCCGGTGACCAGCACGATGTTGTTGGAGGAGAATGAGTTGTTGCCGATGGTGCCGGTGGTGTTCGCCACCGTGCCGGCGTTGGAAATGACCAGGCTGTTGCCGCTGCCGGAGCGACCCACGGTGAGGTCGCCGCTGTTGGTCAGGACGGTATTCGTGTTGTAAACATTCAGCGTGTTGGCATTGGCGCCCGGATCATATCCCACGAAGGTGTTGTCGTAGGCGTTGGTCCCCGAAGTGAAGTCGATCGTCACGCCGGAGGAGTTCGCGCCGACGACGAGGTCTTCTGCGTGGGAGAGCGGAGTGAAAAGCGCGGTGGCGCAAAGCGCCGCAGCCAGACGGGTGATTTTTTTCATTATGGACATGTTTTTTTTCCGGCCGCGACTAACACCGACATTTGCATACGGCGTCGTCACAATAAGAGACCCGCGGCCGGCGCACCCGAAACGATGACAACAAACGGCGGAATCTACTTATTTTCCTGCCCCGGCGCAAAGGGTTTTTTTGTGCCAAAATGGGGGGTGAAATTGCAGCCTCTGGAGCGGTGTCTGAGGAGAAGAAATTGCGTCGGCACCGAGGACGGTGCCGCTACAGGAAAGGCAGACGGCCCAGTCGAAGAGAACAGAGGGCCACGGATCCGCCTTCGCGAGCTTACGGCGAGACAAGTTAGCCGCGAATAATACCAGCGTCCCTTTGCTGGCAGACTTTTGGTTCGGACAGGGGGCATGGGCGTCTCGCCCATAAGCATATACCTAAGAGCTTTTCTTTCTGATTTCAGCATTGCAGGCTCCATGGATGAGCGATTCACAAGCCGTTTACGCAGGGCAGTGGGAAATACTTCGCCGGTTTCTTCCGGAGGACCT
>Ga0209190_1000987_pt1 | contig 20290 bp, 15 predicted proteins | sample M_140205_XF_Meta_FD_187315 | JGI IMG/M metagenome (GOLD analysis project Ga0209190, IMG submission 187315) | Freshwater microbial communities from Lake Montjoie, Canada to study carbon cycling - M_140205_XF_MetaG (SPAdes) (version 2) | ecosystem: Environmental > Aquatic > Freshwater > Lake... | reverse complement strand
CGATGGCGGGCACGACTCGTGCATCGTCATCCGTACCGCTTCGCTCCGTAATGGCGTCGCGAGTATTCAGGCTGGCGCCGGCGTGGTCGCCGATTCCGTCCCAACTTCCGAATACGAAGAAACCATCAACAAGTCCAAGAGCGTCCTCCGCGCCCTCGGCCTTGCCTCCGGCCTCCGTTACTAACGTACGCCTGTGCCTAAGTCGAAGCCCCAGAAGAGCGCCCAGAAGAAGGCGACGCCTGTGGCTAAACCGTCGAAGGAGCCCAAGAAGGAGCTCAAGAAACTGCCTCTCGCCAAGCCGGCTAAGGCCGTCGCGGCCCCTCGCATCATTCCGGCCCCTTCCCCAGCACCCACCCCTATCCCTGATCGGGATACCGATCCCACCGAGCCGGGCCTGCCTTGGGAAGAGTTGTCGACGGAAGAGCGTTCGCCGATCCGCTATTACCTGGATCAGATTGGCAAGACGCCGCTGCTGACGCTGGAACAAGAGACCGCGCTGGCACGTCTCGTTCTCAAGGGCGACGAAGCCGCGCGCCAGAAGATGATCCAGTCGAACCTCCGTCTGGTCGTGCGCATCGCCAAGGACTACGATAATTTTGGCCTGTCGCTCATGGACCTCATCAGCGAAGGCAACTTCGGGCTGATCAAGGCCGTCGAGCGCTTTGACCCCGACAAGGGCGGCAAGCTGAGCACCTACGCCTCCTGGTGGATCAAGCAGGCCATCAAGCGCGCCCTCGCCTCGAACGGAAAGACCATCCGCCTCCCGGTGCACATGGTCGACCGCATCGCGCAGATGCGCCGGGTGACCGCCCGCCTGACTGTCGAGATTGGGCGCGAGCCGCATAACGACGAAATCGCCATGGCGATGGAGATTCCGCTTTCGAAGGTCGTCCACATGCAGTCCATCGCTAATCGCGCCGCCTCGCTCGACCAACCGGTCGGCCTTGAAGGCGACGCGACCCTAGGCGACCTGGTGAAGGACGAGTCCGAACGCACGCCCTTCGAGACGCTTCGCGGTAAATCCGACAATGCGGAAATCGCGGAGATGCTGGCAGTCCTCGATCCGCGCGAGTCCGAGATCCTGACCCACCGCTTCGGCCTCAACGGCGAAAGCCCGCTCACGCTCGAGGAGGTCGGCGAACTCTTTAAACTCACCCGTGAACGCGTCCGCCAGCTCCAGCAGTCGGCCCTCATGCAGCTCCGCCGCATCATGACCGAACGCCAGAAGCTCCTGACTCCGGAAGACGTGAAGAAGAACAAGCTAGCCGAAGCCCGCTCTGGGGTGCTCAGCGAGTTCTTCCGCTCCAAAGGTATCGCCGCACCGCCCAAGGGACGTGCTGGCCGCGAGGGGCTCTAAGCCTGTCTGGGTCAGGTCACCGCGGCCTACCCGATAACCTGTGAAAACAAAAAGGGCCCCGTTGCCGGGGCCCTTCGCTCAGCCTCTAATCCGAAGATTAGAAGTTGTAGCGGACGGTGATGTCGGAGGTCGAAGCAGCGCCCTGGGAGTCGGAGACACCGACGGCGAGCTGGATCTGCTTGCTCACGTTGTAGGCGAGCTCAGCACCCCAGACATTGTTGTCGGAGGAGTTGCGACCGAAGGAGGCAGCAGCTTCGAAGTTGTTACCGAGAGCCTTGCGAAGGCCGAGACCGTAGGCTTCGTTGGAAGCGACCGAGACGGTGACGTCAGCGCCGGCGATGGCGTTGGCGAAGAGGTAACCGATAGCAACGGAGTCGGTGCCATTCTTGGTGCTGTTGCCACCGATGGTGGAGGTAGCGCCAACCCAGAAGTTGGAGCTGCCGAGGACGGCGGTCGCGGAGAGGCTGTAGCCCTTGGTGTTGGTGTTGTAGCCGAGACCGACGCGGTTGTAGTTGAGACCAGCAGCAGCCGGAGCAGCAACCTGGGCGGAGGCGGCAGCGGCGAGGGTCGTGAGGGTGAGGATCGGGAGGATGTTCTTCATATGCATGTTTGGATGTAAGCACGATTGACCCTAAAACAACAAAAAAGTGCATGTTTGACATCTTTCCGTCACAATCACCCCAAGGGGCCTTCCACTTCTAAAACAAAAAGGGCCCCGTTGCCGGGGCCCTTGTAATCAGCCTCTAATCCGAAGATTAGAAGTTGTAGCGAACCGAGATGTCCGTGGTCGAAGAAGAACCAGCGGCGTTGGTGTCGGAGACACCCACGGCGACCTGGATCTGCTTGCTCACGTTGTAAGCGAGCTCGGCACCCCAACCATTGACCCCGTTGGAGCGGGCGTAGCCGACAGCGAGTTCGATGTTGTTGCCAAGGTCCTTACGGACGTTGAGGCCGTAGGACTCGTTAGAGCCGACGGAGACGGTAGCGTCAGCGCCGAGGGCAACGTTCTTGAAAACGTAGCCAAGGGACACGGAATCAACTCCGTTGCCGGAGGTGTTGCCACCGATGGAGGTGTCGGCTTCAACGAGGAAGTTCGAGCTGCCGATCAGGGCCGAAGCCGAGAGGGAGTAGCCCTTGCTGTCCGTGTTATAGCCGAGGCCAACGCGGTTGTAGGAGAGACCGGACGAAGCAGCGCTCTGGGCAGAGGCGGCGGCAGCGAGGGTCGTGATGGTGAGGATCGGGAGGATATGCTTCATAGCGGGGATACTATTGATACAGGCCTGTAACAAAATCAAGCACCTTTTGCTTAAAATTCCCCTCCCCTGTTTTTACGTCTCTTTTACCCACCTCCATTCACAATGCCCTGTGAATAAAGCTGGGGGCTATTGATGATCAAGGGTTAGGGCTGGGAGCAGGGGGTAGGGTTGGGATGGGGGGAGCGGCAGTTATTTCCACCCAAACTCCCCCGCCCATGAGTCTGGACGCCCTAAGATAGTGGTATTTGGCAGTTAAACGAGTAAACGCCATAAATATGCCCATATTCCCTGGGCCTAGGCCAAAGATCCTACCCTGGACCACATTCCCGCTCTATAGAGGACTGATCCGGCCACCAATTGCTTACCGCCCCCCTCCCGGCCCCCTGCTGAGGAAGGGGGCTTAAGCTCCGGCCAACAAAAAACCCGCTAGGCGAACCTGGCGGGTTTTGGGCAGGCCTCGGGGGAGGCTTACTTACGACGGAACTTCGTGTTGAACTTCTCGACGCGGCCGGCGGAGTCCACGAAGCGCTTCTCACCGGTGTAGGCGGGGTGCGAGTCCATGGTGACTTCTCGGCGGATGACGAAATGCTCGACGCCGTCAATGAGCTTGGTCTCCTTCGACTTCATGGTCGAACGAGCCGGGAACTCACGGTTCGTGGAGACATCCACGAAGACGACGTTGTTATAATCAGGATGGCCTTCCTTCTTCATAAAATAGGGGGGTATTGCTAGGGGTTAGCCCTGACGCGCCTTGTAGCGAGGGTGCGTCTTGTTAATCACGTAGATACGGCCCTTGCGGCGAACTACTTGGCAATTCGGGTGGCGCTTCTTCAGCGACTTGAGGGAGGAGGAGACTTTCATGGTCGGGAGAGCCGTTTAAGCAACGGCAGGTCGGCCAACAAAGGTAACCTGCGACCGACTGTCAACGGGATTTCCTGTGCTTGTTTAAGCTTTCGTTCAGGCTATGACTTCAGGGCATGGAAACGCGCGTCCGCCCCGCCTTGCCGGCCGATATCCAGGCAATCAACGCCATCTATAACCACTACGTCCGGACCAGCACCTGTACCTGGCACCTGACAGAGGAGACCGTTAAAGGAAGAGCCACCTGGCTAAGGAGCCGTGGCCCAGCCCACCCAGCCTTGGTCATCGAATCCGACGGTAAAGTGGTCGGTTGGGGCTCACTTTCGACCTATAACACCCGCCAAGGGTGGTCCGCCACGGTCGAGGACTCGGTCTTCATCGACCATACCCAGCACGGCAAGGGCCTCGGAAAGAGAATGCTGCAAGAGCTCCTGCTCCGTGCGGAGGCCATTGGCCACAGCTCGGTGATTGCCCGGATCTCGGGCGAACAAACCCCCAGCCTGCGCCTCCACGCCGCGCTGGGCTTCGAACAAGCCGGGCTCTTGCGCGGCGTCGGACACAAATTCGGCCAGAAACTCGATTGCGTCTACATGCTGAAAGCCCTGCTCCAGCCCTGACCTTGACAGAGTGGGGGCTAACCCTTTGCTCACCTATCCGCTTTAATGCTCAGGTGGTGGAATGGCAGACACGCTGGATTCAGGTTCCAGTGCCCCTAAAGCGTAAGGGTTCAAGTCCCTTCCTGAGCACCAAAAGCAAGACACGACCCCGGCGACCCCGGGGTCGTCCGATTGACCCGAAATCATTTGTATCTGTTTATTAACTACAAAACGCCTGCCCCCGTCCTGTCCCTGTCCCTGTCCCTGTCCCTGTCCCTCGTAGTTAGAGCCTTCCCCTCATCACAAGGAGGATTGTCCCCGCAGACGATACCCTCCACGATTCCCAGCACCCGATGGCGGACCTCACTACATTACCCGACCTCCTTCCCTGGCCCTTCCTGGTCTGCAGCCGCAAGGGTGAGATCCTTTTTGCGAACCCGCTCGTCGACCGCGCGGTCGGCCAGAAGGTCCAGGCGGGTATGAACATCGATAAACTCTTCCTCGAACTCGAGAACGGCCAGGCTGCCTCCACCCTACTCCATTCCGCCGCCCGCTGGTCCGCCTGGAGCGGCATGCTCGAGGTCCGTAACGTCAACGCCGGCGAACCCATCCGCGCAGCCAAGATCATCCTGCAACCCGATCCGAAGTTCGATCGCCAAGTCTGGCTGATCTTCGCCGAAGACCCGCTGGTCAACGGCGCGCCGATCCTCACGCCTCGTTCCGGCATGAGCCTCGCCCGCACGCTCATCGAAAATTCGCCCGACTTCATCATCCTCCGCGATTTACAAGGGCGCATCCTGCATACGAGCCGCAGCCTCGACGAGTTCCTCGCCCTGCCCTACCGCGGCTACGTGGCCGACCTCGCGCTGGCCGATATCCTCTCAGCCCGCACCGCCAACCAGTTCCGGCAGTTCGATGAGGAAGTGATCCGCACAGGCCAACGGGTGCTCCATGCGGTCATGCACTTCGAGACTCTGGACAGCCGCTCGCGCCTCGTCCGCGTCGTCCACGAACGTATCAAGGGCGGCGGTGGCCTGCCGAACGGACTCCTGACCTTTGCGGTCAACATCACGGAATCGGTCGACGAACATAACCGCCTACGCATCGCGCTGGAGAAGGCGGAAGAGGTCGCCGCCGCCAAATGGCAGTTCGTCGCCAACGTGACCCATGAGATCCGTAACCCGATCAACGCCATCCAAGGCCTTTGCGAGACGAACCTGGAGCTGGCAGCGCCGCTTTCGCCGGACGTGCTGCGCAAGATCCAGTCCTGCGCCAGCGAACTCGAAGACACCGTCCGCGACGTGCTCGACTTCTCCCGGCTCGACCGCGGTAACGTCACGATTGAGAACATACCCTTCAACCCCGTCCGCGCCCTCGAGGAAGTGACCGCCCAGTTCCAGCACCAGGCGGGCCGCAAGGGCGTCGAACTCGCCGCACTCGTCAAGGCCGACTCCCCCCAGTCCGTGCTCGGCGACCCAATCAAATTCCGCCGCATCATCGCCAACCTCGTCGGCAACGCAGTGAAGTTCACCGAGAACGGCCACGTCCACGCGGAACTGGAATTCGAGGAACGTAACGGCCGGCTTCGAGCGCAACTTACCGTCCGCGACACGGGTATTGGCATTCCAGGCGACCAGCTCGAGAGCATCTTCGAGCCTTTCACGCAGGCCGACGCCTCCACGACCCGCCGCTTCGGCGGTACGGGCCTCGGCCTGACGATCGTCCGCAGCCTCACGCAGGCAATGGACGGTTACATGAAAGTGATGAGCGAAGTCGGCACAGGCTCGAGCTTCGCCGCGACGGTCATGGTCGAGCCCAACCCAGCCTTTACGCCCCCGCCCCAGCCTAAGCTCGCCGGCCAGCGGATTCTGCTCGTCGCGGGCGACCCCGCCGTCCGCCAATGGTTCGCCGACTCACTTTCTTATTGGGGCGCAGAATGCGAACAGACGGAGACCTATGAGGACGCCGAAGCGCTCTGGGCTGCCGCAGCCGCCGCCGAAAACCCCTTCAGCCGCGCGATCATCGACCTACCTGAAGACGTCAGCCCGCGCCTCCCGGCCTTCCCGCGCGAACAGGTCATCCTGGTGACTTCTTCCGAAGTAGAATTCCGCAGCCAAGCCCAACTCTTCCGCCCGGTCACGCTCACGGCGCTCTGGGCCCGCTTCAGCACCGAAGCCCCGATCCGCGACGAACGCGAGCTGGCCCACGGTGCCCCCCGCGCCTCCCGCATCCTCCGCGTACTCCTCGCCGAAGACAACGAAGTCAACCGCGAGGTCGCCAGCGCCCGCCTCCGCCGCGCTGGCCATGACGTCAGCGCTACAGTCGACGGCTCCGCCGCCCTGGACCTCTGGCGCACCAAGGAATTCGACGTCGCGATTCTCGATATTCAGATGCCGATCATGGACGGGCTGTCCGTTGCCGCCGCCATCCGCGCCGAAGAACAGGCCCGGGGTCGTCGCCGCACCTCGCTCCTGGCCCTGACCGCCATGACCCAGGAACTGGATCGCGCTCGCTGCGAGGCCGCCGGCTTCGACGCCTACCTCGCCAAGCCTGTCCGCGGCGCGGAATTACTCGAAAAACTGGAGCTTCTCGCCGCCAGTCAGGAAGCCGCCCTCGGTCGCGTCCGGGACGACGAGTTCGCGGCCAACCTCGAGGCCGCCGAAAACGAAGACGCCGAGGACCTCAAGGCCGCCGCCCGGGCCTTCCTCCGTCACGCCGAGGACATCATCACCCGCCTCTGCGTTGCCCGCGACTCCTCGGAGCCAGACGCCCTCAGCCGCGAAGCCCACGGGGCCAAAGGTATGCTTTCCCTGATGGCCTGCACCGGCCTCGCCCGCCTCGCCAACCAGATCGAACGCCAGCCGACCGAGACCTCGGCCCGCGCCCGGACGGATGAGCTCATCGACGGCTTGCGGAAACTGCGCGAGACGCTACAGTCTCGCTCTGACCTGAGCCCTGATGGCCAAGCCGAAACTCAAACCCGAAATCAAGACTGAGACGCTGGTCTCGGCGGCGCCTAAGTGGAATGTCGTCGTGCTCAATGATCCCATTAACTACCAGGCTTACGTCGTCATGGCCTTCATGAGCGTACTGCGCATCGGCGCCGCCGAAGCCAAGAAGCTCATGCGCGCCATCCACGCCGAAGGACGCGCGACTGTGTGGACCGGCGATCGCGAACGCGCCGAGATGCTCTCACTGGAACTGCAGCAGTGGCACCTAAACTCCCTCCTCGAGAAAGATGGCTGAACTTCGCCTCACCATGACCAAGGAGGCGCGAACGGTGCTCTCCGACCTGCTCCGCCTCATCGCGCCCGCCGCAGCCCGCGTCTCGGTCAACCGTGCCAATGTTCCTGCCAACGACGAGGAGATCGCTGGCTTCTGGGTCGAGACCCTCACAGCGCAGGCCTCCGAGGAGGCCCGCCTGCTCGCCGTGGCCTTCGCCAGCGCCAAGGGCGACCCGGCGGTAATCCTGCTCCCGAACGAGGCTCAGGCCCACGCCTTTCTTCGCGCCCTCTCCGCCGTCCGCCTCGCCCTCCGCGACCTGGTCTTCGCCGACGTCACCGACGCTCAGCTGGAAAGCGCCGAGGATATCGACGACGAGTCCCTACCGACCGAGAAGCGTCATGCCCTCGCCTGCTACGCCTGCTTTGGTCTACTCCAGCAGTCGCTGATCTCACAGCTCTGCCCTGAGGCCTTCGACTGAGCGACGAAATCGGTTGAACGTCCGCTCCTGACCCGCAACAAACAGGACGTGCGCAGCGGCCTTCTCAGTTTCTTCTCCGCCCTCGGTTCGTTCGGTCGCCAGCTCGCAGCCCTTCCTCGCCCGAAGTCCCTTCCTTTTGTCGGCGTCGTCCGCTCGATGGACGGACCGACCTTCAAGGCGGACCTCATCGCTGGCCTGAACGTCGCGCTGCTCGCCTTCCCGATGTCGATGGCCTTCGCGATGAAGGCCGGCCTGCCAATCTGGTGCGGACTCGTCGGCTGCGGCGTCGCCGCTGCGGTGGCCCCGCTCTTCAGCGGCTCCGCCAATCTTTCCGCTGGCCCGACCAACGCCACTGCGGCCTTGCTCCTCGGCGCTTTCGCCACGCTCGGCGCCACCAACCCAGAACTACGCGCCTCGGCGCTCCCGACCTTGGTGCTGATGACGGGCCTGTTCCTTCTCCTCGCCTCGTGGTTGCGCCTCAGCGGCTTCGCTGACTTCGTCCCGCGCACGGTGATCTCCGCCTACATCGCCGCTGCGGCCCTACGCGTCATTGCGCTCCAGCTCCCCATCGCCCTGGGCATGCCCGGCGATCACGCCGCAGAGACGCTGCCCGAAGTGCTCTGGCACGCGCTCCGCATGGGCCGCACACTCATTAATCCGGAGTTAGGCCTGACCATCGTCACGGGTATCGCCTATTTCATTCTCCGGCCGAAATATGGAGCCGGTAAAGCCATCCTCGGCGCGGTCGCCGTTGCGACCGTCGGCGCCATCCTCGCGCAGAACGTGGCCTACGCCCAAGGTAGTGTCGCCAAACTGGTCACTGTCGTCGGTGAAGCCGCCCAACCCGGGGCCGCCCTGCCTCTGCCCGATTTCTCCGGCCGCACGCTTTCGACGCTGTTCTCGCCGGCGCTCGCACTGGCGGTGCTGATCGTCATCGAGGGGACGGCCAACGCCCGCGCCTCAGCCTTAAAGACCGGCCGGCCGTCTGACCTTCACCAAGAAGTCTACGGCCTCGGCATGGCCAACGTGGCCTGCGCCTTCACGGGAGGCATGGCAGCCTCTGGCTCGATTAGCCGCTCAGCCCTCAATGTCGCCAGCGGTGCCCGCACGGCGATGGCCTCGCTGCTCTGCGGCGGCTTCATCCTCGGTGCCCTCTTCCTCGCCAGCCCGGCGGTGGCGGTCGTGCCGCTCTCGACGCTGGCCATCCTCGTCATCCTCGCCGAACTCGAGCTCGCGAACTTCTCGGCGATCAAGCTGATTCTAAAATCCGGGGCCCAAGACCGCACGGTCTTCCTCGCCACCTTCGCCACAGCGCTCCTCGCCCCGCTCGACATCGCGATCTTCCTCGGCACCACGGTCGCAGTCGCCTTTTACCTGAAGCAGACGTCCACCCCGGAAGTCGTCGAATACGACTTCTCTGACACGGGCGAGATCAAGGAACGCCCGAAGGGCCAAGGCACGACGGGCATCTCGATCCTGCATGTCGAAGGCAGCCTGCACTTCGGCGCGACCCAAGCCTTCCACGAACACCTCCGCCGCGCCTCGGCCGACCCGAACCTGAAGGTGCTCGTGCTGAAGTTCCGCGAAGCGCTCTACCTCGACGCCAACGGCGTGCTGCTCCTGCGTGACCTGGTCGACACGCTGAAGTCCGATGGTCGCCACCTGATTCTCTGCGAGGCGAAGGCCGACACGATGCGGATCATCGTCAACGCCGGCCTCGATCAATCAGTCGGCAAGGAGAACGTCTTCCCGTTCGAGGAAGCCCACCCGAACCTCGCCCTCGCCAAGGCCGTCCGCCGCGCCCGCGAACTAGCTGGAGGCGGTCATGCGGTCCTCCGCATCGTGACCGCCCCGCACCCCGACCTCCCCAGGCCCGCTTCAGCCTTAGGGGAGGATTGGCAGATTTAGTCTCCACTCGCCGCTTTTCGGATAGCCCAAGCCGTCCGTTCAGGCTTTTACGGTGGTTTTTGAATTATGGCTTGAAGCCCGCACCGGGACTCGCCCTTTTGGGGTGGTCTGTTCACCAATTAAGACGCCCACCTTCCCAGCACCATGAGCCACTACAGCGAAATCCAAAAGCACCTCGGCACCGAAGCCGAAAACCTCCTCGGGTTCAACAACCCGAAGATCAAGAAGGAGCAGATCCATTCCCCTCGCGCGGATTGGGTCGATCACGCCTTCTCCGCCTCGGATCGCAATAACCGCGTCTTGGCCAACCTGCAGCGTCTCTACGGCTCCGGCCGCCTCGCCAACACGGGCTACGTCTCAATCCTCCCGGTCGACCAGGGCATCGAACACTCCGCCGGCGCCTCCTTCGCCAAGAACCCGATTTACTTCGACGGTGAGAATATCGTGAAGCTCGCCATCGAAGGCGGTTGCAATGCGGTCTGCTCCACCTTCGGCGTCCTCAGCAGCGTCTCTCGCCGCTACGCGCACAAGATTCCCTTCATGGTGAAGATCAACCACAACCAGCTGCTCACCTACCCCAACGTGGGTGACCAGGTGATGTACGGCACCCTGAAGCAGGCCGCCGACATGGGCTGCGCCGCCGTCGGTGCGACGATCTACTTCGGCTCCGCCGAGACTAACCGCCAGATCATCGAAGTCTCCCACGCCTTCCAGCAGGCCCACGAGCTCGGCATGGCCACCGTCCTCTGGTGCTACACCCGTAACAACGCCTTCAAGACGAAGGAGAAGGACTTCCACGTGTCTGCCGACCTTACCGGTCAGGCCAACCACCTCGGCGTCACCATCTGCGCCGACATCATCAAGCAGAAGCTCCCCGAGAACAACGGCGGCTACCTCGCGATCCAGGCCACGGAATCTTCTTACGGCAAGATCGACAAGCGCATGTACACCGACCTCTCGTCCGATCACCCGATCGACCTCACCCGCTACCAGGTCGCCAACTGCTACATGGGCCGCATCGGCCTCATCAACTCCGGTGGCCCCTCGGGCAACAACGACTTCGCCGAGGCCGTAAAGACCGCCGTCATCAACAAGCGTGCCGGTGGCCAGGGTCTCATCTCGGGTCGCAAGGCCTTCCAGCGCCCGATTGAAGAAGGCGCTAAGCTCCTGCACACGATTCAGGACGTCTACCTCACGAAGGAAGTCACAATCGCCTAAGGCGACCGTCATCTCCTGACCAAAGCCCCGGCATCTGCCGGGGCTTTTTGTTGGGTGACGACGGGACGACGTCACCCAACCAGCGGTAAGCGGTTGGCGGCTAGGAGAGGCCGCAAAGCAAAGGGAGACCGGAAACCGGAAAGAATGCTGCGGACATAAGATCCCCAGCGCATCATCCGGTCTCTGGTTTCCCTTGGTCTCGTTTAGCTGTCTTTCCCATCCGCCAACCGCTATCCGCTATCCGCTTACACCCACCTTCTCCCTCGCCCCCACCCGCCCTTCCCCTCATCCTACCGCCATGCCCCTCCCTCAAGGCTTCCGCGAATGGCTGGCGAAAGAATCCCAGCTCTGGCAAGAGCAAGGCGTCCTGCAGCCCGGACAACGGGACCAGATCCTCTCCCGCTATCTGGAGGAAGAAGGCAGCCCGGGCCGTATGAGCTTCGTCCTGCGCACCTTTGGCGTGCTCCTTCTTGGCGCGGCCCTCCTCCTCGTCATCGGCCATAACTGGGATGACCTCTCACGCACAGGCAGGCTGCTCACGGTCATCGCCGGACTCATCGGACTTCAAGGCGTCGGCCTTTGGTATCTGCATCGCGACTCCCGCCAAGGCACGGTGCTTGGCGCCCTCGCTGGCTGCATCATGTTCGGCGCAGCCATCGCGTTGACGGGCCAGATCTACCACCTCGATGCGCATAGCCCTGACGCGCTCCTGGCCTGGTGCATCGGGACGCTGCCCTTCGCCATTCTGCTCGACTCGACCCTGCTCTACGTGGGCAGCCTGATGCTCGCCTGTAGCTGGCTCGGGATGGAATCATCCTACTCCTTCAACGTCTTCTGGTTCGGTCATGCGGCAGACTCCCGCCCGCTGTTCTTCCTGCTGATCGCACCCTCTGCTGTCGCCGCCTATCGCCGCTTCCGTCCGCTCCTCGCCGGGGCTGTCGCCTGGTCGCTGGTGGCTGCATGGATCTCCCGCGACCTGAGCGCTCAATACATGATGCTCCCGCTCATCATCGCTTCGTTGCACGCAATTGGCGATGCCCGAGCCCGCGGCTGGCGCTTCATCGGCGGGGTAGGCGCCACAATTGCCACCATCGCGATCGGCGAGATCCGCGACCCAATGACGAGCCACCTCTTCCGCACCGACAACCTCGCCTGCTGGCTCATCCTTAGCGGGGCCATCGTATCGCTCGTCCTGGCCATCCGCTCCAGCCAATTCCTCCGCATCTGGCCCGCCGGCATCGCACTGGCGGTCTTGCTCGTCGGCCTCGGGTATGAACTAGTCGGCGAAGGTCATGACATTTTTCAGGTACTGATGATCTCCACGGGTAATGTCGCCACGCTCATCCTTTCGGTCTGGCTCATCCGCCTCGGATTGACCGAAGGGCGTCTCCGCCCTTACGTCTATGGCTCGCTGGTCTTCCTCACCTGGCTAATCGTCCGCTACGTCGACATCAGCAAGGACCTCGGAATGCTCACGATGGCGGGCTTCTTTACCCTCCTCGGCGTCATCCTCTTCGTGCTGGCCCGCGTCTGGAAGACGCAGCGCGAACCACATCAACTTGAAGTAAGCCCAGACTATCGCCCGGCTTGGCTTGAATCGGCCATCGCGATTGTCACGCCACGCCGACGTTCCTTGCTTTGGACCGCTGTCGTGCTTCAGGTCGCGACGATTGGCGGGATGGTCTGGCGTCATCATCAACCCAGCGACTCCAGCGAACGGATCGTGCTCCGCTGCCGCCCGGTCGACCCGCGCGACCTTCTAAAAGGTGAGTATGTTATCCTTAACTACGACTTCAGCACCGCCACCGAGGCGCAACAACGCTCACTGATTGCTGAATATAAGAAATTGCACCCGAATCCCCAGACAGACGGTGCGGATTTCCAGCTTGGGAATCTTCCAGCCGACACCGCCGTATACGTTCCTCTCACACGTCAAGCCGATGGTACTGGCGTGGCCGAAAAACCGACGTTCATCCGACCCAGCCAAGGACTCTACCTCAAGGGCCTTACCCGCTACAGGCAACTCCGCTTCGGCATCGAGGCCTTTTATGTGAAGGAAGGAAAAGGCAGACAGTGGGAAGACTTAGCCCGCAAAGGCGAACTCGCGGCCGAGATCGGCGTGCTGCCCGACGGGCGCGCTGGACTCACTTCCCTCAAGGCCATGCCGAAAGCCGGGGCGACTCCCCCGCCTCGCTAAGCGGTTAAGAAATTCGCCCTCAACGGCGAAAGAACAAAAGGCCCGGCCCTCTCGCGAAGACCGGGCCTTTATTGAATCTCGTTTAATTACTTCGTCGGGACGAGGTCGGCTTCGGTCAGCATGGGCTTACCGACTTCACCGCGCTGTGCCTTGACCTGCGCCGGCGTCACGGCTGATGCGGAGTTACCGAAGCTATTGCGAACGTAAGTAAGGACGGCGGCGACCTGCTCGTCGGTCTGCTGAGCCTGAGGCGGCATAGGCACGGGGAGCGTGTAAGCCTGGCCAGACACGGTGAGCGGGCCGTTCAGGCCACGCAGCTGGATACGGATGAGGTTCTCGGCCGGACCGTTCACCCAGTTGGACTTGGCCAGCGGCGGCGCGATGACGGTGCCTTCAGCGTTCGGGCCGTGGCAGGCCATACAGAGCATGAAGCCCTGCTTACCGAGCTCCATCACAGCCGGGTCGACGTTCGCGATAGCGGCAGCGACGACGGGCTTGATCGTCGAGATATCCAGCGGCTTAGGATCAGCGGGCTTGGCCTTCTTGGGGACCTTATCAAGGGTGGCGAGCCAGGCTACGATGTCGCGGACTTCGGGCAAAGTCAGGGCATCCATCGCCGGCATACCGGAGACGGGCGTGGACATGGACTTGATGTCCTTGCGGGCTACACGCCAGCGATTACCGGTAACATCCACGTCGACGCTGTCCTTGGCGTCCTTGATGAGGGTACCGACCAAGGCCCCGCCGTTGGCGAGGTCGATATTAACAGTACCATAACCGGCGACGATGACGGCGCCAGCGTTCACGACGGACTCGAGAAGATAACGACGTTCACCGCGCTTGGCGACGCCGGCGAGATTCGGGCCGGCTTCGCCACCGGCGGCATGCGAATCATCCGAAGCACGGTGACAGCGCAGGCACTGCCCGGCGGGCAAGGCCTGGAAGAGAGCGAAGCCGTTCTTGGCGTCACCGCCTTCGAGCGCGGGCATCCACTTGGCGAGCTTGTCGGAACCGGCGGCGATAGCCTTCTGGGTCGAAGCAAGCGCATCCTTCACCGCAGGCTCGGATCGAAACGCGGCGGCTTCGAGCAACTCAATCGCCGCAGGCGAGACGCCCTTTGCCTTTTCAAGGGCCTTGAGATTTTCGACGAACAGCGCGTCGACGCCGGCAGCCGGCAACTTGGCGAGAGCCTTCCAAGCCCCCTGACGACGGGCGGATGAACCGGCGGCAGCGGACTTGGAGAGTTCGATGAGGCCCTGGGCGGGATTCAGATGGGCAAGCGCGCCGATGGCGACCATGGCGACTTCGTCCTGCTTGTCCTTGGCATACTTGCCCGCGACCTCGGTGAGATCGGCCGGCTTGCGCTCAAGCCAGAGCTCAAGGGCCTTGGCGCGGGCGGATCCGCTGAGTTTGGCGTTGGCGACCAGTCCGGAGAGCAGCTCGTTAGAAAGCGAGGCGACCTCGAGCTTATACTGTTCGACGAGTTCGAGCGAAGCACGGAGGATGTCGGACTCGCCCTTGAGGAGCGTCGGCAGAGCAGCGCTGAGGCTGGCGCGGAGCTCCTTGGAGTCACGCGGGGCAATCGGAGACCAGTGTCCGGTCGACTGGTCGACAGGATAAGGGTTCGCCCACTGGGCGAGGAGGCGCAGGGCTTCGGCACGGGCTTCAGCCGGCAGCGTCTCATTGGCGGCGATGGCCACGACCCGTTCCGCGTTCTTCTCTCCGCCGAGACGGAAGGCGCTGTGCGTCAGGCGACGCAGCATGAAGGTCGTCCACTCGCGGGTGCCAAGGTCGTCGATGAGCGCGGCGACGGCAGGGCGGCCGGCTTCGAAGCCGAGGTCATGGACGGCGCGGATGGCTTCGTCGGCGACGAGCGTCGACTTATCCTTCACGAAGCGAGCAGCGGAAGCATCATTGCGACGACGCAGGGTGACAACCGCGGCGAGGCGGACGGAGGCGTTATCGTCCTTGGCGACGGCATCGAAGGACTCAGCAGTTTTGCACAGATGGTCGATGGCGAACGAACCGGCGTGGCGAATAATCGGGTCGGCATCGGCGTTCTCCTTGAGCATCGCGAGCACCTCCGGGAGATACCTGTCGGCGCCGAGACGGGCGGCGGCGATGGCGGCGAAGGAACGCACGCGCAGCAAAGGGTCGAGAATCAGTTTACCGAGCGGCAGGTCGTTGCCCTTGAGCGGGGCTTCTTCGAGGGCGCGCACAGCTTGGGCGCGGACTTCGGCGTCGGCGTCAGCCAGCAACGGCACGAGGCGCTGCGCGGCGGCGGTACGATCGGCGAGCGAAGCGACGGGCGTGTGCTTGCCGCTGAAGGCTTCGCCGGGGGCGATGGCGGCACCGCGACGCGCGAGGATGCCGAGACCCCAGACGCCGTGCAGGCGCTCGAGCAGATTCGAAGACTTGGTGGCGGCTTCGAATCGGTCCGCAGCATCAGGACGACGGGTCAGCTCAATCTGGGCGCGGAGGCGGACGCGCTGGTCGCCATGGGAGAGTAGCTGAGCGAGCTCGGCGGAGGACTGCTTCGTGAAGCCGCCCTTGATGAGGTCGGCCACGGTCGAGACGACCTCGGGCTTCAACATCTTATTGGCTTCAAGAGTCACGAGACGTCCGGCGTCATGAGACTCCCAGCCCGTAATGAAATCGGAGACCACGAGTCGACCCTTCCAGTCATACTCGACGTCGGTCGCGGCCACGCCCCAGAGCAGCTGGTGCGATTCGGTCATCTTCATACCGGCGCCGGCAGGCTCCATCTTGAAGGACCAGATACCGGACGCGCCGGCGGAACCGCGATAATCGCAGATATGGAAGTGCTGAGCTTCGGATTCGAGGAAGCCAGCACCAGGATGATAGGTCAGGCCGGACGGACCGGAAGAAATGTAAGCAGCTGGGGGGATGATGAAGGCCGGCTGGGCGGGGTTCTGTAGTTCCCAGACCTTCTCGGTCATCCAGCGGGACAACGGACGCTGCTCGAGGCCAATCTCGCGATGGAAGGTATGCATGGCCTGGTGTTCCATCTCCCAGCCGGAGTCGGCGCCTTCGACGACGTAGACGACGCGGGCGGCGTCGCCTTGGTCGGAGTTGTTGTCGACCGAGAAGCCGTTGCCGAACTCGTCGAAGGCGATCTCCTTCGGATTGCGCAGCCCGAAGTGGACGACTTCGAAGCTGGTGCCGTCTGGCTCGAAACGGAAGACGGCTCCGCGATTATGAGAGTCATACTTCTTGCCTTCCTTGGTGGTGAGATTGAAACCACGGTCGCCGATGGTACCCCAGACGCGGCCGTCAGGACCAATGGCGAAGCCGTTCATGTCGTGGCCAGAAAGTGAGACGCGCACGCCGAAGCCTTCTTCGATAACCTTACGCTGGGCGACGACACCGTCGTTCTTGGCATCCTGCAGCATCCATAGCTTAGGAATACAGGCGAAATAGACGTTGTCGTCCCACGCCATCACCCCGGCGCCGGTGCCGTCGAGGACGTCATTGAATTTATCGCTGAAGATCTTCTGGGTCGTGAATATGCCGTCGGCCTGTTCGCCGCCGATGTGACGGATGATCTCGGACTTGGCCGTCATCCACTCGATGGACTTCTTGGCCTTCCACTTCTCGTGCAGCGCCAGGCGATCGGTGGTGGTCACCGCGGCAAGATCGTCGTGATACCAGAAGAGGTTGCTACGGTCGTCCTCGACGCCGAAGCGGAAGCGATGGGTCTCGGCCACGTAGACGCTACCATCGTTACCGAAGGAAAGCGCGGTGGGCGAGGTGATGCCGGTGACCTTATGGTCGGCGGAGACCTTGAAGCTGGCACCTAGGACTAGGGCAGCGCTGCCTTCGCCGGCAACGCGTACGAGGCTGGTATCGGCCTTCGGCTTCGGGCGGCCACCCTTGACGAAGTTCGGCTTGGCGTCGGTGGTGAAGACGAACTGGTCGGCGGCGATGAAGCCCCACGCGCCGACTTCATCGTCGACGATGCGGATCAAGGCGGCCTTGCCCTTGAACTCGGCGACATCCCAGACGGTCTCGCGCAGGGTCAGGTCGTTGGCACCAGTCGACTCGCGAACGACCTTGCCCGCGATGACGAGCTGGACGGCGGTCTTGCCAGGGTGATTGCCGCCGGCGACGAGGAAGCCGATGTACGGATGCGTAAGCTTCATCTCGGGGGAAGTCAGGGTGCCCGTGGCGGCGTCGCCACGAAGGCCGGAGCAGACGAGCGCGTTACCACCGTAATTGCGGAACTCGCCGTTGACGCCGTCGACCTTGCCGGCAATCGGCGCTAAGCCGAATCCGGTGCCGGTGGTCTGCCAGCTATCAAAGCCGTCCCCTTCGAAGGCTTCGATGACCTTAGTGTCCGCCTGCAGGGCGGCAGCGCAGAGGCAAAGAGTGAACGTGGCGAAGAGGGAGGACTTCATGGCGGAAATAGGGATACAACTCAGAAAAGGGGTTGTTCCCTTGAGGTCGAGCGTCCCTTCCAAAAACTTCCGATTAACCTCGGATACCGTGCAGGACTTGAAACTTCGCCCCAAAATGAGCGGGATGCGTTAAGGCCCGTAAGCGGCCCGTAGCCTCGTGGTCGCCCGACAGCGCGATCCGCTCCATCTCGCCGCCGGCATATTTGACAAAAAAGGCCTCTTGTCGGTCCAAGCGGACGCCCTTGAACCCAGCCGCCACCAAGACCGGCTCGATGCGATCCCAAAGCACGTGGCACGTGAGGTCCTGTGAGCCGAGGTTCTCAAGAATCGCCGCAGAAAGCTGGTGACTGAGATACGCGCGCGCCGTGCCAGCCGGCGAAGATTCCAGGCACTGCGCGATAGTCTTGCCGTAATCGAGCAGGATAACTGCGCCCGACCAACCACCAGCAAAAAGTTTCCGCAGCAGTTCCTCGGCGGCCAACGGCGCGTCGAGAATCCAACCCTCGTCGGCATCCGGCAGCGAGCGCGCGAATTCCGCGGCGAGCGGCGTGGAAAATTCTTCTAACGACTCAACGGTAAGTTCCGCTCCGTCGACGCGTACGCCGAGTTCATGCCAGACGCCGCTTTGATGAACGAAACGATGAAAGGGCTGCGCGTCGAGGAGCTCGTTCGCGACGAGCACGCACCGGGCCGGGAAGTCAGGCTTAGCTCCGAAACGAAAGGTGCGCAGTTCAGCAAACTGCCCCGCGACGCCAGCGTAATGCGCCTGGCCGGGCTCCGCGCCGACTTCCACGAGGGCATGCGTGTGGAGTTCGCCGACCAGCGACTTCGCCGTACCCGCGATCAGCTGGCCGAACATCGGACCGAGGGCCGCCGCGGTGGTGAAGTCGGTCCCGGCGGACTTGCCGACTCGAGTCCGCTCAGAGGAGTAATAACCAAGGCCGGGAGCATAGAGCGCCACTTCAACGAGGCGTGCAAAAGAGACCACGCCGCCGCGGGCTTCGCGACGAAGCAAGGCGACGATGGCGTCATGTCGGGCCGCGGGCTCCACGGGAGAAGCGTTATGCGGTCTTTTCCGCTCCGCCAGACGAATCGGGATTGAGCCGACCTCCGAATTGACCTGACTGCAGGGAGATGATCCTCGCAATCGAAAGTTCCTGCGATGAATCGGCCCTGGCGCTCTTCGACCCGGCCCGCGGACTCGTGCGCGAACTCATCAGCTCGCAGGCGGCGGAGCATGTGAAATATGGCGGCGTGGTCCCTGAACTGGCCAGCCGTATGCACCTCTCTGCCCTACCCCTTCTGCTCGCGGATTTTCGCATTGAGTTGGCGCAGGCCAAGATGATCGCCGTCACGCGCGGACCAGGACTCCTCCCCTGCCTGTCGATGGGCGTGACGCTCGCTCGCTCGCTCTCAGTCGCCCGCGGGCTCCCAATCGTCGGCGTGAACCACCTCCGCGCCCACGTGCATTCGCCGTTCATCGCCCTACACGCAAAGGATCCGGCCGGCTTCGCCGCCGCCCGCGCCGCCCTGCTCCCGCACCTCGCCATCGTGGTCTCGGGCGGGAACACGCTCTTGGTTAAACTCGACGAACAGCTGCGTCTCACGGTCATCGCCCGCACGGTCGATGACGCCGCCGGCGAAGCCTTCGATAAAGGCGCGAAGCTGCTCGGCCTGCCCTACCCCGGAGGCGCCCTCATCGAGAAGCAGGCGCTGCAAGGCGACCTGAAGAAATATCCCTTCCCACGCGGCATCCCGGAGAAGGCTGACCTACGCATGAGTTTCTCGGGCCTAAAGACGGCCCTGCGCTACCAGCTGGAGAAGATGTCGGATGATCAGCTCGCCGCTGAGATGCCCGATCTCTGCGCGGGCTATCAGCATGCAATCATCGAACAGCTCGCGTCGAAGACTGGCGCCGCGCTCGACCTGTCCGCTTACAAGTCCGTCGGACTTTCTGGCGGCGTCGCCAATAATCGCACACTGCGCACGCGCCTCGCCCAGGTCGCCCAACAGCGCAGCCTGCCATTGATGGTCGCTGAGCCGAAGCACTGTGGCGATAACGCGGGGATGATCGCCTTCGCGGCCTGGGCCGATATCGGCCTGCCCACCGGCGCCGCGGCCGTGCCCGCGGCCAGCCTGACGGTCGACCAAGTCTAACTGGCCTGCTTGACGAGTTCGGTGAACGCGCGGAACTGCGGATGCGTGGCGTCGCCGACCATCGCGTAGAAGACCGTCTCGGTCGGCAAGATGTGCGCCCCAGCCGCCCGCAGAGCTTCGAGGCAGGCCCGGCCGTCTTCGGAGCGGCGACCCGTCACGGCATCGGATAAGATCGTGACCCCCATACCCTCTCGCAAAGCATCCATGGCGGTCTGGTAAATGCAGACGGGGATCTCCAAGCCGCAGATGAGCAACTGGCTGATCTGTAGCTTGCCGAAGGCCTCGACCAGACCGGGGGCGCCGAAGGCGGAGAAGGCCGTCTTGCCGAAGACCGCCCGCCCCTCGCCGGCGGCGAGCAGCAGATCCGGATGGGTCGGGCCAAGCTTGGCCGGTACTTGCTCGGTGAAGAGCACCGGCACCCCTAGGAGCTTAGCGGCCGAGGCGGCCAGCACGCAGCGGCGAAGGCAGGCCTCACCCTCAGGCATGGCCTTGAGGAAGGTCGGCTGGACGTCGACCACGAGCAAGGCGACGCCGGCGGCAGGGGTTTCGGACATAGCGGTCAGCCTGCCCCAGCCGACCAATAAGTCAGCCGCAAACCATCTTGAATGGGGTTGCCCGC
>Ga0209190_1000986_pt1 | contig 20306 bp, 14 predicted proteins | sample M_140205_XF_Meta_FD_187315 | JGI IMG/M metagenome (GOLD analysis project Ga0209190, IMG submission 187315) | Freshwater microbial communities from Lake Montjoie, Canada to study carbon cycling - M_140205_XF_MetaG (SPAdes) (version 2) | ecosystem: Environmental > Aquatic > Freshwater > Lake... | reverse complement strand
CCTAGCATGGGCAAACCCATCATTATGGCTTGATAAAATAGCGAGGGATGATGCTCGGCTAATTCGGGAAATACCGTTTCTACCGGGATAACAAAATATCCACCAACTAATGACAACACCGCCAACACAACGAGTGGTCCTTGCAAATGCAGACCCATGACCTCGTGGCCGTCATGGGTTTTCTTCCCCCAGAACACAAGAAAATACAAACGAAAACTGTATAGACCAGTCATGAAAGCACCCGCTACACCCGCCAACCACAGTAAATAACCGCCTTCATGATGGGCCAATGCACTGGCCAGAATTTCTTCCTTGCTAAAAAATCCAGACGTAAATGGCAAAGCAACTAACGCGACGGTACCAATTAGAAACAAAGCATGTGACCAGGGTAGGTCTTTACGCAAACCACCCATTTTGAAAATATTTTGTTCGTGATGCATGGCCAGAATGATGGAGCCCGCCGTGAGGAATAACAAAGCCTTGAAAAAGGCATGTGTCATTAAATGGAAAATCGCGCTGCCCCACGCGCCCACTCCCAACGCCAAAAACATGTAACCAATTTGGCTCATGGTAGAAAAAGCCAACACCTTTTTAATATCACTTTGGGTTAACGCCGTGAAACCAGCGATTAATAAGGTAATAGCACCGATAACTCCGACTAAATACTGCACATCGGGTGCCAGAATATAAAGCACATGGGTACGTGCAATCAGGTAAACCCCTGCAGTTACCATTGTAGCGGCATGTATCAACGCGGAAATTGGCGTTGGCCCTGCCATCGCATCGGGCAACCAAGTTTGCAAAGGTAATTGCGCAGATTTACCAACAGCACCACCGAGCAACAGCAAGGTAACAGCAGTAGCAATGCCTGATCCCACTGGATATTGGCTTTGTGCCAAGACCAAGATCTCCTGAATATTGAGTGTGCCTAGCGTTACAAATAGCAGGAACAAGCCCAGTGCCATTGATGCATCCCCTACCCGCGTCACAACAAAAGCTTTTCGGGCACAGTAACCATTGTTTGAATCGGTATACCAGAATCCAATCAAAAGGTAGGAACACAGACCCACACCCTCCCAACCCATGAACAACAATAAAAGATTATCGCCCAATACGAGAATCAACATCGCAGCTACAAACAGGTTCATGTAAGCGAAAAAGCGGGCATAACTTGCGTCTTTGTGCATGTAACCGGTGGCGTAAACATGAATCAAAAAACCAATGCCAGTAATAATGAACATCATCACCAGTGATACACCATCCAGATAAAAGGAGAAACCGGCTTCAAAAGTACCAACCGACATCCAGGTGTACAAATTTTGTGAATAAGACGTAGCCTGACTACCGATGAATTCGAGCCCAACCAACAATGCCACTACAAACGATAGACCGATAGAACCCGCACCCACAATGGCAGCAGGCACTTCCGGCAACTTACCGCTACTGAAAGTAAGAATAAGAAAACCAACCAAGGGAATGGTTGGTACTAACCACAACATATCCAGCATTTATCTTGTCTCCCTTAACCTTTCATCTTGCTCAGGATATTGAGATCCAGAGTCTTGTAACGATGGAATAGTTGCAACACCAGCCCAAGCCCTACTGCAACTTCTGCAGCAGCCAAACTGATGATCATCAGAAACATTATCTGACCGTCGGTTTCACCCCAGCGCGAACCTGCAACCACAAAAGCCAACGCAGTTGCATTGAGCATGACTTCCAGGGACAACAGTACAAACACCAGATTGCGTCTGGTAAGCACACCGATAAGCCCCAGTACGAACAGAATCGCCGCTAGTATCAAGCCATGCTCCAGCGGGATAGTTTGCATTTCAACAGGCATAGAAAAATCCAGTTAGTAAACTTTGTGGCAGGTTATTTACGTGCCAGATGATATGCGCCGATAAGACCTGCCAACAACAATATCGATGCCAGTTCTACAGCCAATACATAAGGCCCAAACAAAACAATACCGACATCTTTGGCATTGACTACAACATGCGCCATTTGCGCGTTATTTTTTTCGATCACTAGCAGCAGTTCAACCAACAGTGGTGCAGTAAGTAGCGCCGGGCCTATCCACATACTCGGTTGCAACCACTGCCGTTCCTGATGTTCCGTGGTCTGCCCCAAGTTCAACATCATCATCACAAACAAAAACATCACCATGATGGCACCGGCGTACACAATCACTTCCAAGGCGGCGGCAAAATGCGCACCCAGACTGTAGAAAATTACAGCTAAGGACAATAAGGAAACAATGAAATACAACAATGCATGCACAACATTAATGCGGGTGATGGCCATCAATGTAGCGAGAATAGCTACGATGCCTGATCCATAAAACAATACACTCATGGCAACAGACTCCTGCGATCGACTGGTGGTAGTTCGTTGCGGGCTTCACCTTTAGCTTTGCCACCGATACTCTTGCCAGCAATCTGGTAGAAATTGTAATCGTGATATTTGCCAGTGCCATTGATCAACATGTCTTCTTTTTCCCAGACCATGTCTTGGCGTACGTATTCAGCCATTTCAAAATCGGGGGTTAATTGAATGGCATGGGTTGGGCACGCTTCTTCGCAAAAACCACACATGATGCAGCGGGAAAAATTGATACGGAAAAATTCGGGATACCAGCGGCCATTTTCATCCTCGGTTTTTTGCAGCGCGATACAGTCCACTGGACACGCCACTGCACAAAGATTACAAGCCACACAACGTTCTTCGCCGTCGGGATCTCTTGTCAGGATTATGCGTCCGCGCCAGCGCGGAAACATGTAGGGCATCACATCCGGATATTCGACGGTGTCAGCCTTTTTAAAAATATGCATGAACACCAGCCACAGGGATATGATCTGAGTCCAGATCACATAAATCTGTTTGCCTACTTGTTTACCTAAAGCAATAAACATTAGCCTTAACCCCCTTGATACAACACAACCGCGCCAGTAATCAGCAGGTTGAGCAACGACAGCGGCAACATGACTAGCCAGCCATAAGACATCAACTGGTCATAACGTGGACGCACTAGTGCAGCGCGAACTAGGATAAAAAAGAACACAAAGAAGCTAGTTTTCAATCCCATCCAGAAAATGCCGGAAATAAGCGGGTTACTAAACTCTAGTCCAAACGGCGCCTGCCAACCACCAAAAAATAAAACCGGTAGCAACACCGACAGCAGCAACATGCCGAGATACTCACCCACAAAGAACAGACCAAATTTCATGCCTGAATATTCTGTGTTGTAACCAGAAACTATTTCCGCTTCCCCTTCTGCCAAATCAAAGGGCCAACGTTTGGTTTCAGCCAAACCTGCAATCATAAAAACAATGAAACCGAAAAATTGCGGAATAATGAACCAGCCATCCGATTGCGCTTCAACAATTTCTCGCATGTTGAAACTATCACCAAGCATTACAACGCCCAGGATCGAAATACCCATGAAAACTTCGTAACTGATCATCTGACCAGCAGCTCGCAAACCACCCAACAAAGCAAATTTGTTATTGGATGCAAGTCCACCCAGCATGGCCGAATAAGAGGCCAGTCCGGCCATCGCCATAATCCATAACAGGCCAATGTTGAGATCCATTACACCGAGCCCGGGTGCAAACGGAATTACCGCAAAACTTAACAGCATTACCACAGGGATCACGAGGGGGGCGATGACGAAGGTAAACTTGTCAGCAAAAGGCGGAATCCAATCTTCCTTGCCGAGCATTTTTACCATGTCGGCTACTACCTGCCCTATGCCCCACGGTCCCACTCGATTAGGCCCGAGCCGTTCCGACAAAAAACCCAGTACTCTGCGTTCAACCCAGATCAGCAATGCTGCTGTTACCAGGGAAAATCCCAACACTAAGGCAATATTGAAATAAGAGCCGACGACAAAAAATTCGAACATCAGATCTCACCTCTTTTATCCAAACCGGTATGCAAACCGGTATGCAAAGCAGAGCTGACATCACTTACGATTATGTTGCCCGCGCGCCAGTCTTTCGGTGTTTGCCAGTTGCTCGCTTTATTGAGGCTGATGTTTGCAGTCATATTTTGGAAGTTAAGACCACTAAGACCAACACTTACACCCACTGTGCCTGACAGTATGCTGTCCCGTAGCAAGAAGGGTACTGAGCCGTTGTGTTCAACTTGCACACCATCGGTTCCTATAAGTCCGAGCTTGGCAGCATCGGACGGATTTATTGCAATATAGGCTGCGGTTGCCTTGGCTTGGATCGCTTCACTGCGCGCCGTCAGTTCTTCACTGCCAAACAAATGATAGAGGGGGAACATCTGGAAGTTATCTCCAGTTGATTTACTCGCTGGTGCAGAAAACCAAGATTTTGTAGTAACAGTTGAGGTAAGCAAACATTCACCGTGTGATGCCTGACGTAAGGCACCACCCGCTGCGGATTGAAATTTAAATACACTTTGATTGGAGTTCCAGCCAGGAGCCCATGGCGAAGCAAATACAGAAGCATCTTTAACTGGAGGCACACCTTCCATCGAAAAAGTCATGATGCCGTCTGCATCCTGATCCTGCTTTGGTTCGTGCACATTGTTTTGGGCAAGCATGGCTGTACGACCACTGTAACGATGATGCTGACGCGGAACCTTCATACCCGCAAAACTAAACTCAGCACCGGGCGTCAGTTTTTGCAGTAAGGCACCGTTGGGCAACAAGGCGGCACAAGCCAAGGTAAGTTCGTGAATTTGTTTATTGCCTGCAGTTAACCACTTGGCACTGGAAGCTATCGTGTCCACTGGTTTAAACACTGCGTAAAAATGTTGAGCACGACCTTCATAATTAATATAGGTGCCAGTAGTTTCAGCAAATGTTCCGGCCGCAATTACCAGATTGGCAGCTTCAGCGGTAGGGTTTTGCAGGCTGTCGAGTACGGTCAGTTTTTCCAAGCCATTGAGGAACTTGTCTACTGCAGTGCTGGGCGCACGTCGGTAAAGATCATTCTCCAAAACGATGGCTTGTTTCTTACCACTGTGCATAGCTTTGCCCAGCGTATTGCTACTGCCTTGCAGCAATAGTGCCAAACCCAAACTGTTGGCTTCCGCCACGGCAAGCACCAGATTTGTAGGTTTTTCAGCAGTAGCCAAAGCGGTAGCGATATTGGCGGCGGCTTGCAACAAAGCCGGTTCCAGACTGCTAGTGCCACTGACAATCAACGGGTTTTTAGCCGCTTTCAAGTCGGCGGCGATAATTTTCACCAAGTCAGTTTCTGCGGCAGTTAAGTCATTTACTGCAGGAGCTGTAGTGTCTATGGCATGGGCAATGGCATAACCAATGCGCGCACTGTTTATGTTACTGGCAATATGTACTTTCTTGGCGATGTCATCCAGACGTGTGGCATGGGGAGAAAGAATATACAACGGGCTCTTTTTGTCCATGGTCAAGGTGCGTATGGCTGCATCATGCCAAGCGGGTAAACGGATTTTAGCTGCCATTTCTTTGCCGAGATTCTTCACTGCCTGCCGTAGTGCCAGTGCCAGACGCGCTGCGGTATTGGTCAAGTCTTCGCCAAGAATCAACACAGCGTCAGCTTGTTCCATGTCTTTGATGGAAGCGATATGCACTGGACGCTGCTGATAAATATCCAGCACCTGCTGTAACAAACCAAATTCCTGATCGGACACACCAGCATAGAAATTTTCTGCGCCTACCAAAGCCCGTAACGCAACGTTAGCTTCCAGCGATGCACGTGGAGAACCAATGCCCAGCGCTGTACCCTGCATTGCTAGCAATTGTGTTTTAGCATCAGTAATAGTTATCTGAGTAGGTCGGCCATCATGAGCCGAACGTGTCATGTTGATAGTGATACGTTCTTTGCTGTTGACATAACCTGTACCAAAACGACCCTTGTCACACAAAAAATAACCATTCACTTGATCGTTGAAACGATTAACCACGCGCCGCAATGTGCCATAACGTTCGCCAGGGTTAATATTGCAACCAACACCACAACCGGCGCACACAGAAGGTGAGCTCTGCATATCCCATTTACGGCTGTATTGTTTGCTAAAAACCTTGTCGGTAAACACACCAGTAGGGCATACCTCGGCTAGATTGCCACTAAATTCATTTTCGAACGGGCCATCCTGAAAGCGACCAAAATACGTATTGTTATGCGAGGCTTGTACACTGAAATCTGTACCCCCGGCATAATCCTTGTAAAAACGTACACAGCGGTAACAAGTGATGCAACGGTTCATCTCATGACCGATAAAAGGCCCGAGGTATTGATTATTGTGGGTGGTTTTCTTGCCGTCGTAGCGGCGATACGTATGGCCCGACATAACCGTCATGTCTTGTAAATGACATTCGCCACCTTCTTCACACACTGGGCAATCATGGGGATGACTGGTCATGATGCTTTCAATGGCTTGCGAGCGAAATTTGGCTGCGTTAGCAATTGAGTAACGCGCACCTTCGCGGGGGGATGTCATACAGGCCATTACCAACTTGCCACGTTTATCGTCGTCGTTGGCATATTCAATAATCGCGCACTGGCGGCAAGATCCCACCGATCCCATGCTTGGGTGCCAGCAGAAATACGGCAAATCAACTTGATGCGACAGGACTTCCTGCAACAGGTTGTTGTTGGGATCTACTTCAAAGACCGCGCCATCTACGTTAATCTTGGCCATCTATTGCTCCGTTCAAATAGTAAATATTTCAACTAGTTGAATTCAATTCTTAATGTTTTTTATAGCCACAACCATGATTCACATGGGAGACAAATTCATCCATAAAATACTTCAATCCGCTTTGCAATGGTTCAGCCGCACCAGGAGCGAGTGCGCAAAAAGTATTGCCTGGACCCATGTACACGGTCATTTCCTGCAATATTTCTATGTCTTTCAAACTCCCTGTACCGGCCTCAAGTTTTTCCAACATGTGTTCGGCCCACGGCAAACCATCACGGCATGGAGTACACCAGCCACAACTTTCGTGGGCGAAGAATTTAATAAGGTTATGGATACATCCTACCGGGCAAGTCTTATCGTCGAGCACCATAATCAAAGAGGTACCCAAACGACTGCCGGCTTTGGCAACATCACTAGGCAACATGGGTAGATCCAGATGTTCAGGCAGAAGAAAATCGGTAGAACCACCGCCAGGCAAGAATGCTTTCAGCTGGTAGCCGTCTTGCATGCCACCGGCATAGTCTTCTAGCAAAGTACGGAATGTTGTACCCACCGGCATTTCCCAACAGCCTGGATTTTTTACCCGGCCACTAACACCACAAATACGTGTACCGGGCTGACCATTGAGGCCTAAAGCTTTGTACCACTCGATCCCGTGGGTAACGATGCCCGGAATATTACAAATCGTTTCTACGTTGTTGACAAGGGTAGGTCGACCCCACAAACCACTGACTTGCGGAAATGGCGGTTTGGCTCGTGGATTGGCACGCTTGCCTTCCAGCGCATTAATCAGGGCAGTCTCTTCACCACAGATATAGCGACCCGCACTGGTGTGCAAACAGATATCAAGACTGTAGTTAGAGCCATGTATATTCTTGCCCAGCACACCAGCGGCATAAGCTTCCGCAATTGCGGTTTGTAAATTCTTTTCCGCCAGTTTGTATTCACCGCGCAGAAAGATATAAGCCATTGATGCCTGAATAGCGTAAGCAGAAGTAATCATGCCTTCAATCAACAGATGGGGGTCGTGTTCCATTAACAAACGATCTTTAAACGTACCAGGCTCCATTTCATCTGCATTAACCACCAGATAGCGGGGCCCACCATCTGGTTCAGGCGTAAAACTCCACTTCAAACCCGTGTTGAAACCAGCGCCACCACGTCCACCTAAGCCGGAATCCTTTACAAAGGTAACTAGTGCTTTCGGCTCCATAGCCAGCGCTTTGGCAACACTCAGATATCCACCGGCAGCACTGTACTGCTGGAAGTTAAATGGTGCTCTGCCTTTTTCAATATTCTTGGTCAGTGGTTTTTGCATGTATTGCCTATAACACTCTCAATGCTAAGTTGGAGAACAGTTAAGCCTTGGCTTTGTGGTCTGCAATTATTTGGTCAATGCTGGTCGGGGTCAGGTTTCGGTACGACTCATTACCTACCATCATCGTAGGAGCTTTATCGCAATCACCTAAACAAGGAACCGGGATCAAGGTAAACAAATTGTCGGCTGTAGTTTGGCCGTATTCAATGCCTAGCGTTTTTGTAATGTGAGCTTTCAACGAATCACAACCAAGCATCCAGCACGCCACGCTGTCGCAAAACAAAATAACGTTTTTGCCAACCGGGCGGCGGTAAATTAAATTAAAAAATGTCGCAACACCTTCCAGATCATCAGGCGGAATCTGCAGATATGCCGCCACGGCCAACAAACTCTCGTCGGATACCCAGCCCTGATACTTTTGTACGATCTTCAGCGCTTCCAACCCTACCGCCTGCGGATAGGGATAGTGAGTTTTTTCATGTTCGATCTCATGAATTTCTTCATGGGTCAATTGGCGTGCACGAGGCGCAGTGCTGGTGATTAAATTGCTCATAGGGTTAGTTCCTAGCGGTCCACATCGGCCATTACAAAATCGGTGGTGGCAACGACGGCGGTAAAGTCTGCCAGCATCAAACCGCGACTCAGGAAAGGTATGGCCTGAATATGGATGAAAGACGGCGTACGAATTCGGGTACGGTAAGCACCAGAACCACCATCATTTATCAAGTAATACATGTTCATGCCCTTGGTGGCTTCGATGGTCATGGAGACCTCGGTCGGATCCATCACTGGTCCCCAGCTAACACTGAGGAAATGGTTAATTAAGGTTTCGATATCAAGTTTGCTTTTTTCCTTGATAGGAGGTGTTGTCAGCGGATGGTCTGCTTTATATGGACCCGATGGCATATTTTCCAAACATTGTTTAATGATGCGACAACTCTGGCGCATTTCTTCAACACGAACTGCCGCTCGATCGTAACAATCACCATTTGCCCCAATGGGCACTTCAAATTCAAAATTTTGATAACCACTGTAAGGACGATTTTTACGGTAGTCCCATTCAAATCCTGTGGCGCGCAAGGCGGGACCTGTCATACCCCAATCAAATGCATCCTGGGTATTCATCACGCCAACACCACGGGTGCGTTGTTTGATGACAGTATTCTGCATAACCATTTTGTCGTATTCAGCCAATCGCGCTGGGAAATAATCAACAAATTCACGTATCAATTTATCCCAACCGTTAGGCAGATCCTGAGCCACACCGCCAATACGGAACCAGCCTGGATGCATACGTGCACCACATATGGATTCGATAATATTGAATGCTTTTTCACGGTCCACGAAACAATAAAACAGCGGCGACAACTGACCCAAATCAACTGCCCAGGTTCCGTAAAATAGCAGATGCGAACAGATACGGAAAAATTCTGCCAACATCACCCGAATTACTTCCACACGCTGCGGCACCACGATGCCCGCCATCTTTTCTACTGCCATCACATATGGCAGGTTATTCATAACTCCACCTAGATAATCAATACGATCCGTGTAGGGAATATAAGTGTGCCAAGTCTGACGCTCACCCATTTTCTCAGCACCACGGTGGTGATAGCCCACATCGGGTACAACATCGAGAACATATTCGCCATCTAATTGCAGCGCAAAACGAATAACTCCATGAGCAGCTGGATGGTTGGGACCAAAATTCAAAAACATATATTCAGAGTTTTCGGATTTGCGGGTCATACCCCACTCTTCGGGCCGGAATTTAAGTTGCTCTTGTTCACGGTCTTGAATCTCATCGCTCATGCTGTACGGTTCCATCTCGGTCGCGCGGGCCGGATGATCTTTACGCAAGGCATGTCCCTTCCAGGTGGGCGGACACAAGATACGGCTTAGATTTGGATGCCCGGTAAAAGTGATGCCAAACATGTCCCACACTTCACGTTCTTGCCAATTGGCGCTAGGCCACAGCCCTATCACAGTCGGCACATTAAGATCTGACATGGCGAGTGCGACTTTTATGCGGATATCACAATTCCCAGAGAAAGAACTAGCGTGATATACCACGGTGAATTCACTGGCAGGTTGCCCTTGACGGTGCACACGGACGCGTTCGTCAATTGCGGTTACATCAAACAACATTTCATAGCGTGGACGGTATTCATCACGGAGATATTTGAGCACTGCAACAATCTTGTCGCGAGAAGTCCACAACGTTGGCATCCCTTCGGCAGTATGCTGACGTAAAAAAGACGACTCACCGAATTGTTGATACAGGGCAGCGATTACTGCGGGGAGTTCACTTGCTTGAGTGCTGATAGTAGTGCTCACTGCTGATCTCTTTTGTAAAATCTGAGTTAGTCGATCTTGCTGGAAACAGGTGTCAAAATATCCCTGTCACACCTTGTTCTAGGTCTATACTTCATCCGGGCTACGCAGCTCTGTTGCTGCAATACGTTCAGGACCGCGGGCAATTCTTTGTACTACGTTCTTCTTAGTTTCATGTACACCTTGATCGTTAATCATCCAGCTTACCGGGCGACGTTTGTTAGCAATGGACTCTTGCAACAGTACCAGACCTTGCAACAAGGCTTCAGGACGAGGAGGACAACCAGATACATACACGTCCACAGGCAAAAATTTGTCGACTCCTTGTACTACTGAGTAAATGTCGTACATGCCGCCAGAATTTGCGCAGGAACCCATACTGATTACATAGCGTGGCTCCATCATTTGTTCGTACAAACGTTGAACAACCGGTGCCATCTTACGAAACACAGTACCTGCAATAATAATCATGTCGGCCTGACGTGGAGTGGCGCGAAATACTTCAGCGCCAAAACGGGCAATGTCATGTCGACTAGAAATGGCGGTAGCGGCTTCTACATAACAGCAAGACAAACCAAAATTGAAAGGCCATAGCGAATTTTTACGACTCCAGGCTAGCATGTCTTCCAGCGTAGTCATGATCACATTCTCGCGTATGTAATCTTCAAATTGATTCATACCAGGACTAGCAGAATAAGAATCTTCAGGTTTTACCAGCTCCCAACTCATTAGTGTGCTGCTCCCGTATGATGAATGTTGTCATGGGTGTCATTGTGACTATTATGATCATTAGTTGTATCTGGCAGGATTTTCTTAAGGCCGTTTACTACATTGACTACACCACCTTCACCTTGCAGATTGGCCAGGTCATTTTGTTGGCGCAAAGTACGCCACTCGAGCGCACCGGCTTTCCACAAATACAGCAATCCGGCCAACAAAATAGAGATGAAAATGCAGACTTCTATATAACCAAACCACCCTGCTTCACGGATGGAAATGGCATAGGCAAAAAGAAAGGCAGCTTCTAAATCGAAAATAATAAAGAGAATGGCGGTGAGATAAAATGGTACTGCTATTTTGATATTGGCAGAGCCAACAGGAAGCACACCGGATTCGTACACATCATGCGTTGCATGATCTTGACGCTTCTGCCCCAGTAAGGCGGATACCACCAACAATCCTGACACCAGACCGACAACCAGCACTGAATATACTATGAGAGGCCAAAGATCTATAGTCACACCACAATCCTGTAATCCAAATTTTTTGAGACTTCGTTTGAAACTTGGTTTGCATATTCTATTAAAGCAGTACCCGCAAAACATCACCAACGAGCTTCTTAATCATGCACAAGTATCTGCATGAGCACACCCCAAGAAGATACATTTCTGGCAGGTATTGGGAGGCGTTTAAAGGAAAAAAATCCTGTTGATTTCGCCCCAATATTAAGCGGCTAGATGTTCGAAAATTTACTGCTCTAAACGGGTGGGCAATTTACACATTTGAGCGACGTACTTCAAGCCTGAAATTCATCAAAGGACACCCTATCTGGACGCCACAATTTTGTTTGTTAGTCAAAAGATAAGGAATACAAAAATAAGGTCGTGGCTTTTGGTCAACCCCCTAAAAAACCCGGTTGATCCCATCCAATGCTGCTACCTTGTATGCCTCTGCCATCGTAGGATAGTTAAAGGTGGTGTTCAAAAAGTAGCGCAGGGTATTGCCGCCATCTTTTTGATTCATGATGGCTTGACCAATATGGACAATTTCGGAAGCTTGGTCCCCAAAACAATGAATACCGAGAATTTCTAAAGTATCGAAATGGAAGATAAGTTTGAGCATGCCAACCTCATCTCCAGTGATCTGGGCACGGGCAATATTCCGAAAAAACGCCTTCCCTACTTCATAAGGAATCTTCTTTTCAGTCAGCTGTAATTCATTCATACCGATGGTGCTGATTTCTGGAATGGTATAGATGCCGCTCGGGATTTCATTTAATGGGCGGAACTCTTCCGGATTAACAATGGCGTTACTGGCTGCCCTGCCCTGATCGTATGCTGCTGATGCCAGTGCCGGCGAACCTATGACATCACCACATGCATAAACATTTTCTACTGCGGTTTGATAGCGGTTATTGACAACCAACTGACCTCTACCATTTGATTGCAAGCCAACAGCTTCAAGATTGAGTTTATCGGTATTGCCGGTACGGCCATTCGCCCACAACACGATGTCACTTTTTATTTTCTTGCCTGAATCGAGAAAAGTAATGATATGGTCGTCGTGGTATTCCATTTGCTTGAAATGCTCTTGATGGCGACAACGCACACTCACGTTACGGAGGTGATAACTCAGGGCTTCAGAAATTTCCGTATCCAGAAACGACAACAAAGAAGTAGCTGGGTTAAGCAATTCAACCTTACAACCCAATCCACCAAAAATAGAAGCGTACTCGCAGCCGATTACGCCCGCTCCAATGATGGTAACTTTACGCGGAGATTTTTTTAGATTAAGAATAGTGTCGCTGTCAAAAACCAATTGGTGTTGAAAATCAACATTGGCGGGTCGATAAGGCCTAGACCCAGTAGCAATCACAAAATAGTCTGCCTTAAGTTTAGTAATTTCAGTGCCGAGAGTTACGGTGATGCAATTTTTATCCACAAAACTGGCAACACCTTCAAAAATTGGAACTTGGTTACGCTGATAAAAATTAGTACGCAGTGCGCTCTGGTCTTCTACTACTCGCCTGGCATGACTCATCAACTGTTGGAAAGTAACTTTGCGAACATCGCCAAATTCTCTGAATATGGGATTGGTATTAAACTGCATTACCTGTTTAACACCATGCCGCAGCGCCTTGGATGGTATGGTGCCCAGGTAAGTACAATTGCCTCCTGGCCGTGGCTTGTCGCAGATCATAGCTACTTTTTTGCCGGCTTTTACTGCATTCATTGCGGCTGATTCCCCAGCAGGGCCACTGCCAATCACAATTAAATCAAAACTTTTTTTTGCCATACTTAAATTCCTGAAATCGGGTAAAGATATAATTCAAAAGCAGATGTATAAGTGTGATGGAAGGCGGCTTGCTCAGTTTTTACTTGGGCCACTGGAAAATTTTCTCGTGTTATAAAATAGGCAGCAACATTCTCACTCTCTGCCAATGCTTTGCCTTGTTCTGCCCCAAGTACCATCAGTGCAGTTGCCCATGCATCTGCAGTTGCTGCATTAGTACTGATTACAGTGACCGCTGCTAAATTATTGTCTGTTGGATAACCTGTACGAGGATCGATTTCATGCGAATAACGTTTACCTTTAATCTCACGAAAATTTCGATAATCTCCTGACCCGGCAATGCCTATAGATGCTCCTAAGTTAACTAAAGCTGCGTAAGGAAGGCGTTGGTCATCCAGCGGGGTTTCTATGGCAATGACCCAAGCAGTGTGATCTGGTCGCAAACCCTGAACACGAATTTCACCGCCAATTTCAACCAAGAAAGAATAAAATCCGGCAGCAATTAGTGCTTCGGCAACCTCATCAGTTGCATAACCTTTAGCTATAGCAGACAGATCCAGAGTCAGCATTTTATTCTTAAATACGGTTGATTTACCCTCATCCAAAATCAGGTCAGCCATGCCCAGCTGCGCTTTGGCAAAGTGAATTTCAGAGCTAGCAGGCAAGCCTGTCACAGCCGTTGGACCAAAACCCCACAAGTTCACCAAAGAGCCAATCGTGATATCAAATACACCAGTGGTAAGTTCATGCAGATTTTTTGCTAGCAATAAAACAGTCATCAGCTCGGCTGAAACAAACACACTAGACCCGTTCGGGCTGGCATTTAACTGCGATAGTTCAGAGTCTGCTGTATAGGTTGAAAAAACCTCACGATCGAGATGGTGTAATAATGTTTCTATTGTTTGGCCTACGGCAGGCAAGTTGTCATCACTGGCCGCAACAATCTGCACACTCCAGGTAGTGCCCATGGTGGCACCCTGTAAACTGTAAATTTGATTATTGTGGGACGTAAAATAGACAGCGACCGAAATAAAAAAAACGCCCGCTGCGACCAAAACAAGCGCTTTTTTACTGTGTATATATGTCAAGCTAGTTATCCATACTTTCGTTTTCTGGATAAGAAAGATAGTTCACTCCTGCCATCTTATGCACCATACGAACAACCTGATTACAGTAACCGAACTCATTGTCGTACCACAAATACAGCACTAGATTTTTGCCATTGCTGATAGTGGCCGTGGCATCAAGAATGGCAGCTTCGCGGGAGCCGATAAAATCACTGGATACCGCGTCCGGTGATTCGGTGTAACCCAATTGATTTTGTAGGGGTGAATGCACAGCAATCTGACGCAAATATTCATTGATTTCTTCTTTGGTACACGAGTTCACTAGGGTCAGATTGAGGATAGCCATGGAAACATTTGCCACCGGCACCCGTACCGCATTACCCGTTAATTTACCCGCCAACTCAGGCACTGCTTTGGCAACAGCCTGCGCTGCACCGGTTTCAGTAAGAACCATGTTAAGTGCCGCACTACGACCACGACGATCTGCTTTATGAAAATTGTCAATCAGATTCTGGTCGTTGGTATAAGCATGCACAGTTTCTACATGACCATGTACAACTCCCCAGCGGTCGTTTATCAGTTTTAATACGGGGGCAATTGCGTTGGTAGTGCAAGATGCAGCAGTAATGATTTTGTCACTAGGTTCTATCATGTTGTGGTTGATCCCACACACGATATTTTTAAGATTGCCTTTGCCCGGTGCTGTAAGCATTACCTTGCTCACACCTTTCGATTTAAGGTGTAGTGACAAACCAGCTAGATCGCGCCATTTGCCGGTATTGTCGATGACCAACGCGTCTTCTATGCCATATTGGGTGTAGTCGATGCTGTCCGGGCTGTCTGAATTGATAAAATGAATAATGTTGCCATTGGCAATAATGCGGCTGTGTTCTTCATCCACCCGAACCGTGCCTTCAAATGAACCGTGTATGGAATCGTTACGCAACAAGTTGACACGTTTTTGCAAATCGCCGTCGCCACTCTTGCGCACCACTACCGCTCGCAGTCGCATTACTTCTCGGTTTCCGGTTTGTTCGAGTAACAAGCGGGTTACCAGACGCCCAATACGTCCGAATCCATACAAAATTATGTCAGTAGGCTTGGCGATGGGTTTATGATTGTTATCAATAAGATGAGCAAGTTCTTGCACGACCCAGGCATCTACACTTAAGCCCTTGCCATTATGGTTTTGCTTCATGAATTCGACGGTAAGCTTACCTAAATCGATCTGGCTGGGGCACAAACGGAGCTTGGTCATAGCCAGCAACAGCGCATGACTTTCAAATTCCGACAATTCGTTGCGTACCATTTCCCGCACGCGCCGGTGAGATTTCATTATGAAAGTAACGGAGCGATTATTAAGCGCTCTACCATACAGAAAAATTTGCACACCCTTTTCATGCTCAAGTTTGCCGAGCAGTGGCACCATTTCTTGGGCGAGTGCCTCGCGCTGTTTCCAGTCGGTAAAGATACCTTCGTCGATATTGGGTCTGACCACGTTTAGAGTCCTTTTTATAACTTGTAAAAAACCGGAGCATTATCCTTGCGGGATAAGAAGATGTCCAACCTGAAGCACAGCTGGCGTAGTTTTTTATCGATGCTTATTTACCTACAATTAATGTGACAAGTGTATGATCTAGCCAAATTTTCTGTAGTAGTCGTCCAACAAATGGATTTTACTTGTGAACCTTGGCCCACACTTCAACACGCTGCCTATTGCATGGTTTATACTGCGCGACTCATAAAATCTGGAGCTGTAGTTGAGTGTCTTGAATGTAAATTTGTTGCCGCTGCCGCCCACGGCAGGGTCAAGACAATCCTGGGGGGGCTTGCAAGGTTCTGCTCCCAGCTTTGTTCTTGCCGCTGCCGCGCAGAACTTTACCGGACTTACGCTAGTCATCACAGAAAACTCACGTCAAGTGGAAAGAATTCATGCTGAACTTGAATTTTTTCTAGATAAGACCCAAAACCCTGATTTTAGTGTCCTTGAATTTCCAGATTGGGAAACCCTGCCCTATGATAATTTTTCCCCTCATCAAGACATAATCTCCCAGCGCTTGGAAACTTTGCATCACTTGCCGCAGGTGAAACACGGCATACTGATTCTTGCTGTTTCTACTCTCCTACATCGGCTTTCACCCCGCGACTACATGACCGCCACCAGCCTAGTGCTGAAAACAGGCCAAAAATTTTCCATTGCCGAGATGCGCAGAACCTTGGAAAGTGCTGGTTATCAATGTGTGGATTCGGTGTATGAACATGGGGAGTTTGCTGTGCGTGGCGCCATCATGGATTTATATCCAATGGGAAGCACCACGCCTTACCGTATCGAACTGTTTGATGATGTGATCGATAGCTTACGCATGTTTGCACCCGAGACCCAGATATCGAGCGAAAAAGTACTAGAAATACGTTTGCTGCCTGGCCGTGAATACCCTCTGCACACCAAAGCTATTGCTGATTTTCGACAAGCATTTCGCACAGCATTTGCTGTAGATGTACGCAAATGTCCTCTGTACGAAGATATTTCCAAGGGGTTGGCCAGTGCCGGTATCGAATATTATTTACCCTTATTTTTTCCGCAACTGGTAACACTTTTCGCGTATTTGCCATCAACTGTACAGTGTTTAACTTTCGGCAACGTGGTTGAGGGTGCCGAGCAATTTTGGCGGGAAATACGTTCGCGTCATGAGGAACGTGGCGTAGATAGCGAACGGCCATTGTTGCCACCAGATCAGTTGTTTTTGGCGGTGGATGAGTTGTTTGCTAATCTCAAGCCACTGCCTGTGACACATATGTATTCAAATCAGGTTGCTGTTGGTGCGGGGGTAAGTAATCTGCCGGAAACAATTTTTCCTGACCTGGCGGTGGAACCCAAATCTGCACAACCACTAGTCCGCATCCAGCAGTTTTTACAACAACATGACAAGACACCTATCCTGTTTTGTTGTGATTCAGCAGGCCGCCGCGAAACCATGCTCGAACTCTTGCAGCGGATTCAGATTCATCCAACAGCAATTGGGAACTGGCAGGATTGGCAACAACTTCAACCTGCCATTGGTATTACTATTGCTCCACTGGAATCAGGTATGTGGCTGCATTCACCCAACGTTATCGCCATAACTGAAAGTCAGTTGTTTATTTATCATGTTAGTCAACAGCGCCGTCGCGGCAAATTTGCCGATGCCAGCGACTTCATCGTTAAAAGCCTTACCGAATTAAAACAAGGTGCGCCTGTTGTCCATTTAGACCATGGGGTTGGGCGCTATCTGGGTCTTGAAACCTTTGCTGTTGAAGATCAGCTCACCGAATTTCTGGTGCTGGAATATGCAGATCAAACCAAGCTATTCGTGCCAGTGGCTAGTTTGCATCTGATTAGTCGTTACAGTGGCGGTGATCCAGACACAGCCCCCCTACATAAGCTTGGCAGTGATCAATGGCAAAAAGCTAAACGCAAGGCAGCTGAAAAAATTGTGGATGTGGCTGCTGAACTTCTCGATTTACATGCGCGCCGTGCCGCCCAGACCGGCCATAAATTCATCCTGCCGGAAGCTGACTACCAACTTTTTACTAATGCTTTCCCCTTTGAAGAAACCGAAGATCAGGCTGAAACCATTAAATCGGTTCTTAATGACATGACTAGCTCTCGTCCGATGGATCGTCTGGTGTGTGGAGATGTAGGGTTTGGCAAAACCGAAGTTGCTTTACGTGCCGCTTTTATAGCGGTGACTAATCATAAACAGGTAGCCGTGCTGGTTCCTACTACCTTGCTAGCTCAGCAACACTATGAAACTTTCAAAGACAGATTTGCCGACTGGCCGGTAAATATCGCCCTGCTGTCTCGTTTTGTTAATACCGGTCAGCAGGAACACACGCTCGCACAACTAGAACTCGGCAATGTCGACATCGTGATTGGTACTCATAAGCTGTTGCAAGAACAGCTCAAATATAAAAATCTGGGTTTGTTAATTATTGATGAGGAACATCGTTTTGGTGTGCGTCAAAAGGACAAGTTGCTAGCACTGAAAGCGAGCGTGGACATCTTGACGCTAACTGCTACGCCCATTCCTCGTACACTCAATCTTGCCATGTCGGAAATGCGCGACCTGTCTTTTATCGCTACTCCTCCTGCACGCCGTCTGTCTGTGAAAACCTTTATAAGACAAGAATCCTCTGCTCTCAAAAAAGAGGCTATTCATCGGGAATTATTACGTGGCGGTCAAGTTTTCTATTTGCACAATGACGTGAAAACCATTGAGAAAACTGCGGAAGAAATTCGTAAGCTTGTCCCCGAAGCAAGAGTGGGCGTTGGCCATGGTCAGTTGCGCGAAAGTCAGCTGGAACGGGTGATGTCTGATTTTTATCACAAACACTTTAATGTCTTGGTATGTTCCACCATTATTGAGACTGGCATTGATATTCCCAGCGCCAATACTATTATTATCGACCGTGCCCATACTTTTGGACTGGCACAACTACATCAATTGCGTGGGCGTGTGGGCCGATCGCATCATCAAGCCTATGCTTACTTGTTGACCCCGCATCCTAAAGAAATGACCACAGAAGCTAATAAACGTATCGATGCCATCAGTATGGCCGATAGTCTTGGAGCCGGCTTTACCCTCGCAAGTCACGATCTCGAAATACGCGGTGCAGGTGAATTACTTGGTGAAGAACAAAGTGGCCATATGCATAGCATCGGTTTTACCTTGTACAGTGAAATGCTGGCGCAAACGGTGAAGCTGCTTAAACAAGGCAAGAAGCCAAATTTAGATCAACCCTTACATGGCAGTACTGAAATAAATTTACGGATCCCTGCCTTATTACCTGACGATTATTTACCTGATGTACATGGCCGTTTATTGATGTACAAACGTCTTGCCAATGCAGGTTCCGATGCCGAATTACGTGAACTGAAAGTGGAAATAATAGACCGCTTTGGTCTGTTACCAGAACCCGCAAAATATTTGTTCGAAGTCACACGTCTGAAATTATTAGCAGAAAAACTGGGCATCCTCAAAATTGAAGCCCACGCCACCGGTGGCAAACTCCGATTTTCCCAAGACACTCCTGTAGAACCGCTGGCACTGGTCAGACTAGTACAAAAAGAAAGTAACCGGTACAGTCTGGGGGGGGCAAGCGAGTTGAAATTCAGACAGGAAACTGTTTTGCCCACCGAACGCATAAACTTTGTTGAACTTCTGTTGGCAAAATTGAATCAGACTCTTACAGGCAACAAATAGCATGTTGTTACCAGGATGTACTCACCAGACACATCAAGAGATGGGCTACCACTTAATTTTATTGCCGGTGTTGGTAGGGTTAGTATTCCCTCATGTATATGCACAGGAACTTAGCTATGACGGTCAACGTTGGATAGAAGTTGAGGTCAGTGTGTTTAGCAACGAATACCCTGCAACTGCTTACGCTGAAGTTCCAACTCCAGATAAACTCACTCTGCAATATTTACCCCGCGTGCAACAACTGCAGGAGCCTGCCAGCAGTTTTTTAATTGATTTCCCCCAATCACTTTTGCCTTCCTTACCCACTTCAAGGTTTTCTCCAGTAGCGCCTAATGAAGCTGTACCGCCTGGAGAGCATCTTCTAATTGGTCCTGTGTATTCACCTGGGCTCGTTAACTCTTTTAAGATAAGTGATTTTTCACGAGATTCTTATATTGCCCTTGCCGATAGCCAGGCTCAGTTCATTACTATTAATCGTAATTTGCAAAATTCGTCTGAACATCGTCTATTTTGGCATGAAGTATGGCGTCAGCCTGTACTTGCAAGATCGCAAACTCCTGCTGTTTACGTGCAAGGCGGTGCCAGTTTTGACGAACATACAGAACTTGAAGGCAGTCTGCGTGTGAGTGATGACAACAACCTTACGATGCTGGATATCAATTTGTGGTTAAG
>Ga0209190_1000985_pt1 | contig 20309 bp, 15 predicted proteins | sample M_140205_XF_Meta_FD_187315 | JGI IMG/M metagenome (GOLD analysis project Ga0209190, IMG submission 187315) | Freshwater microbial communities from Lake Montjoie, Canada to study carbon cycling - M_140205_XF_MetaG (SPAdes) (version 2) | ecosystem: Environmental > Aquatic > Freshwater > Lake... | reverse complement strand
GGAATCTGATTTAGGTGTGGTATGGACGACATTAAATGCTCATACTACTCCGCCTGATGCAGTATATACTTTGTTTACAGACGTTCCTCAAATTACAACGCGTTTTATTCGTTTTAAATACACGAATAAAGTTTCTGGAAATATTGGCTTAGATGATGTAAATATTGCTGTTGCACCTCCTGGTCCAATACAAGAGATAAATGTAAAGCAAGGAGCAACGACAATTGTCTCTGGTGGTACATATTTAGTAAATTCAGCTGTTGCAACAATGACACCAACAACTTTTACAATTGAGAATTTAGGATTGGTTAACACCTTGAATGTTGCTTCTGCAAGTCTTTCTGGGACAAATGCTGCTGATTTTTCTGTTGCTTCTTTTCCTGCTACTGTTTCTTCAACATCAACTGGAAATTTAGTGTTGAATTTCACTCCAGCTGCTTCAGGAACAAGAAATGCTGTTCTTACAATTGCAAGTAATGATGTTGACGAAGCATCGTATGTTATTAATTTATATGGAGTAGGTGGATCTTTAGCGACTGAACCAGCTGCGCAAGCAACGAATTTGAGTTTTTCGAATGTGAAGACATATCGTCTAACGGCTTCTTTTACGCCTGCTGCTTCAGTTGAGGGTTATATCGTTTTAAGAAAGAAAGCTTCTGCAATTACAGGTGTTCCTCTTGATGGTACAGTATACCAAAGAGGTGATATTGTTGGTGATGCACAAGTTGTTTACAGTGGAACGGCAACAAGTTTTTCTCCAAATAACATTATCGCTTCAACTGGTTACTATTTTGCAGTTTATACGTACAATGGTCCTGGCACTTTTAGAAATTATAATCAGACTGCACCGTTAACTGGAAATGTTTCAACTCCTGCTACGATGATGCCTCCAACTTTGTATAATGGAATCAATACATCAAGTGCTTCATTTGTTGCTGATTTACATGCTTTGGTTAATCCACATCAAATGCAATTCTATAGCAGTTATGCAAATTTCATGATTAACTTGTTTGAAGCGCGTGATACTACCTTAGATAGAAGAGTTATTACATGTGTTTATAGTGGTGAGAATAAAATCTATACTGAACCTTTTGATTTTACAACAAATGGTTACAGTCGTGAACATACTTATTGCCATAGCTGGATGGCAACTAATCCTGCACAAACTCTCCCAGAATACAATGATTATCATCATTTATTCCCAACAAATCTTAACGAGGCTAACATCGTAAGAAGCAATTACCCATTAGGTGTTGTTGTAAATGTTACTTCAACATATTTAGGTTCTAAATATGGTACAAATGCGAATGGTCAAATTGTTTTCGAGCCAAGAGATGAGCATAAAGGTGATGCTGCAAGAGCAATGTTGTATGAAGCAATTTGTTATACAACTGTAAGTGGAAATAGCTGGGCATTGCCAAGTAATATTAGTTCTTCTGTTCCTTATGGTCAAGATCAAGCAATTTTGAAACAATGGCATTACCAAGATTTACCAGATGCATGGGAAATTTCAAGAAATGATTTTATTGATTCAGTGCAAAACAATAGAAATCCATTTGTTGATAGTGTTGATTTTGTATGCTTCGTAAATTTCAGTAATATGACATATGAGCCATTAGGATGTATCGCTGCAATTGAAGAAATTTTAAATGCTGGATTTATTGTTTACCCAAATCCTGCAAAAAATGAATTAACATTACATGTTGATGCAACTTCAATTACTTCGTATGAGATAATTGACATTCAAGGACGCGTTGTGTTAGCTGCTGAAAATTTGAATTTAATTGGTGTTAAAGTCAATACGTCAAATTTGAAATCAGGAGCATATATCGTAAAAGCAATAACTCCTTATGGTGTTGCTCAAAAATCGTTGATTATCGAGTAAAATGATTTTTAAATTAGTTAGTATATTTTTCATTGGAGCAGGTCTTTGGGCCTGCTCTTCTGTTAATACAGTAGTTGTACATTCAAGTGCTGTAAGCGTGAATAATGAGCAAAAAACGAATACGCATATCGATAGTATGATTATGCCATACAAAGATTCGTTGAGCCTTGAAATGAATGAAGTAATTGCAAATGCCACAACGAATTTTTCAGTAAAAAGACCGAATTCAAATCTTGGAAATTGGGTGGCTGACGGAATCTTTGTTAATCAAACAAAAACAGTACGTTTAACAAAAACAATTATTTGTTTATTGAATAGTGGTGGAATACGATCAACAATCAATAAAGGGCCAGTTACAATTGGTGACATGTTTAAATTAATGCCATTCGATAATGAAATAGTTTGGGTTGAATTACCTGTTTCTGTAATTCCCGAAATTGAAGAATATCTTAAAAAGTCAGGTGGAGAGCCTATTTCAAACTGTATAGTGAAAAATGGAAAACTTGTTTTCAATAATTGGAATGAAAATTCAAGTTCATTTTGGGTAATTACATCCGATTATTTAATGAATGGTGGAGATAAAATGAATTTTTTCGCAAAGAAACTAAGTGTAAATAAAACAGGAACACTAATGAGAGATGCCTTAATAACCGAAGCAAGATTTCAGTCTGTTATTGAAGAAGATACAACCATTCGAATTTCCTTTTAATATGAAAAGAAGAGAGTTTGTCCAAAATACTTTTTTAGTCACTGGTGGAATTTTAATTGCTGGCAATGCGTTGGCATTTGAAGGGAAAAAGAAGGCGCCTAAACTGACTATTTTACATACCAACGATACACATTCTAATATAGATCCTTTTCCATCAAATCACGCTAAGTTCCCAAATATGGGAGGTGTATCGAAGCGTTTTGAATTAATTGAGAAAATCCGAGAAGAAGAAGAACATGTAATAGTGCTGGATGCTGGAGATATTTTTCAAGGGACACCTTATTTTAATAAATTTGGTGGTGTACTTGAAATGAAATTAATGACTGCCATGGGATATGATGCTGCTACCATGGGAAATCATGATTTTGACGGTGGAATGGATGGGTTTTTGAAAGCGCAGAAATTTGCTGATTTTCCATTTTTGTGCGCAAATTATGATTTTTCTGAAACGATCTTAAAAGATGTTACTCAGGCTAATGTTATTATTAAAAAAGGAAAAATTAAAGTCGGTATTTTTGGAATAGGAGTTGAGTTAAAGGGCTTAGTGCCTGACGATAAATTTGGTAAAACAAGCTATTTAGATCCAATAAAAACAGCAAATGAACAAGCAAATATCCTTAAGAAAAAAGGATGTGATTTAATTATTTGCCTTTCCCATTTGGGTTTTGAATATGATACAGATAAAGTATCCGACCGACTATTGGCTCAAAAAACAAAAAATATTCATTTAATACTCGGTGGGCACACGCATACATTTTTAGAAAAACCAGTTGAAGAAAAGAATTTAGAAGGTCAAATTGTTCTTGTTAATCAAGTAGGGTGGGGAGGAGTTCAACTCGGAAAGTTAGAGTTTGAATTCGATAAAGTAATTTTTGCAAAAAAAGATGCCATTATTGTGAAATAAAAACCCAACTTTTACATTATAGTAAACGTTGATTAACTTTAAATGAAATTATGAAAAACATATTCACGACAATTTATTTTTTAGGGGTTGTTCTTTCTGCTTTTGCCCAAGAAGAGAAAATTATCGTTATAGACCGAGGAACTGGAAAAACGTATAAAGAGAAAAGAGAAAGAATCCTTGTAGATAGTAAATCAGTGATGAAGTTCAGCCCGCTGCAAATGATTGTTGGCGAGATTAATTTTGGTTACGAAAGAAAAATTGACGAAATATCTAGTGTCGAATTTGAATTCGGTCCAACGTTATCGAATGTTGGATTGACAGTTACTGATAACCATTACAATGATCCGTTTGGTGGTTCGACAGTTGAAGAAACGACTGGTTTAGGTTTCTTTGGTTCTGTAGGTTATCGATTTTATCCGATGGATAATGGAAAAGTATTAAATGGTTTTTATGTGTCACCCGTTTTGAAATACCGTTTAATAAATTTTGGAATTCACGATTATTCTGAAAATTTGGATGATACAAAAGGAAGCGAAAATCACATGTATTTCACGATTAATTTTGGAGTGCAACGTTGGTTGTCTCAAAATTTCTCGTTGGATATGTTTGGAGGAATTGGTCTAGGTTACGAATCTCATATGCGCTTTAATACTGCAGCAACGTATGATGGCAATACCGGAATCTATTCCTATTACTGGGATAAAAAATCATTTGATGGCGTAAGATTGGTTTTTACGGGAGGCGTTAAAATTGGAATTGGACGTTAATTAGTTGCTCGTTAAAAGAAGTTGCAAATTAGCAACTAGTAATTAGCAACTAGCAATTTGCAACTAATAACTAGCAACTAGCAACTAGCAACTAATAACTAGCAACTACAAGTGGATTACTTCACCATATGCCGCCGCTGCAGCTTCCATAATCGCTTCCGACATTGTAGGGTGAGGGTGAACAGTTTTGATGATATCGTGTCCAGTTGTTTCCAATTTACGAATAGATACAATTTCAGCAATCATTTCAGTTACGTTTGCGCCAATCATATGAGCTCCTAATAACTCTCCGTATTTTGCTCCAAAGATTAATTTTACAAATCCATCTTTTACACCCGCAGCACTTGCTTTTCCAGATGCTGAAAATGGAAATTTACCAACTTTAATTTCTAAACCTGCTTCTTTTGCAGCTTTTTCAGTCATCCCAACAGATGAGATTTCAGGTGAACAATACGTACAACCTGGGATATTTCCATAATCTAATGGCTCTGGTGAATGTCCTGCAATTTTTTCAACACAAATAATTCCTTCCGCAGAAGCCACGTGAGCCAAAGCTGGTGTTGGAATAACATCTCCAATTGCATAAACACCTGGGATATTTGTTTGGTAAAAATCATTTACTAAAATTCTACCTTTATCTACAACGATTCCAACTTCTTCTAATCCTAAATTCTCAATATTTGCTTGAATTCCAACAGCTGAAAGAACAACATCACATTCAATTTTCTCTTCTCCTTTTGCCGTTTTAACAGTTACAACACATCCTTTTCCTTTCGTGTCAACTGATTCAACTGAAGCATTTGTCATCACCGTAATTCCCATTTTCTTAAAAGATTTTTCTAATTGCTTAGAAACTTCTTCATCTTCAATAGGAACAATGTTTGGTAAATATTCAACAACAGTAACTTCTGTTCCAATTGCTTTATAGAAATAGGCAAATTCAACACCGATCGCACCGGAACCAACAACCACAATTTTCTTTGGTTGCGATTTCAATGTCATTGCTTGACGATAACCGATAATTTTTTCTCCATCTTGTGGAAGATTTGGCAATTCACGCGAACGTGCACCAGTCGAAATAATAACTCCTTTGTCAGCAGAATATTCTGTAACAGCTCCATCTTCACCCGTAACAGATACTTTTTTTCCAGCTTTTACAACAGCATTTCCTTTGATCACTTCAATTTTATTCTTTTTCATCAAGAATTGAATTCCCGCACTCATACCATTTGCAACACCACGACTGCGATCAACCATTGCAGTAAAATCAACATTCGCTTCTTTTACGGTGATACCATAATCACTTGCATGCGTCAAATACTCAAATACATTTGCACTCTTTAACAATGCTTTTGTTGGAATACAACCCCAATTCAAGCAAATTCCGCCCAATTCTTCACGCTCAATAATAGCTGTTTTTAAACCTAACTGAGATGCACGAATGGCTGCAACGTATCCTCCAGGACCACTACCGATAACTATAATGTCGTAATTCATATGCTTTTATTTTATTTTTAATGGTCATATGGAATCGCCATTTAAGAATAAGAATCATTTTTTTTGATTAAAATCTTTAATATGGCTTATTTCATATTTTTCTATGATAAAAAAGTTGTGTGCGAAGTTAAGTATTTTTCTTTTCTACGAGTACTTTATGAAAGAACAAAATTCTCAACTTGGTGAAACAAAAAAACCACAGTTAACACATTTAATCTGTGCATCGATGGCTTTTTGAAACTATAAACCCTTCGGTCCTTCGATAAACTCAGGAGAGTCCAGCTCAGGACATCGCTATCAGTTATAAACTATCAGATATAAACTATCAGATATAAACTTTCAACTAAACTACCCCTTCTTCAAAATGTAATTCTTTCGCTTTTTTTCTCGAAAGTTTTGCTTGGATTCTATCAACGCTATAATACATAATTGGCACAACAATAATTGTTAGGAACATTGAACTGGTTAAACCACCAATTAATACCCATGCCAATCCGTTTTTCCATTCTGCTCCAGATCCTGTTGCAGTTGCAATTGGAATCATACCAACCACCATCGCAATTGTTGTCATTAAGATTGGACGCATTCTTTCACGAACTGATTCTAATAAAGCATTGTAGGTAGATTTTCCTTCTTTCTTTAGGTGATTTGTGAAATCGACAATCAAAATAGCATTCTTGGCGACAAGACCAAGTAACATTAACATTCCCAACATGGTAAAGATTCCCATACTCGAAGAAGTTAGATTCAATGCTAATATTGCACCAACCAAAGCAACAAGAATTGAAAATAATACAACGAATGGATAAACGAAATTATCGTACAATGCTACCATGATGAGGTAAACGAGAATTAATCCAATTCCCATTGCCGTTCCCAGTGCTCCAAAAGATTCCTTTTGACGTTTTACTTCTCCACCCCAAAGCATTCTTACGTTTTTATCAAGTGGTTTCTCCTTCAGATATTTTTCAATCGATGCTGAAACTGTTCCTGAGGCTGTTCCGAGGACATACGATCTAATAGTTGTTGAACTGATTCTGTTTTTTCTCTCTAACGAACCGTTTCCATTTTCAATTGTAACATCAGCAAATTCACTCAATCTAATTTGCTTATTATCCGATGCTGAGAAGGTCATATTTCGGATATCATCAATGTTTTTTCGATCGAATTTATCCATCATAATCCGGATATTGTATTCTTGACCCTTGTCGTCAAACTGAGCATCATTGTTACCTGTTAAGCCATTTTGTAATTGTAAACCAACAACAGCAATTGGTAATCCCAATTGTCCCATTTTCTCTCGATTTAAATCAATGCGAACTTCTGGTGTAACATCATCAGTTGAAATTGTTGGGTCTTTTGCTCCTTTTATTCCTAGTATGGTTGTCTTTAATCTGCGTGCTTCTTTAATTAGTAATTCAGGATCATCAGATGAAAGGAAAATTTCAATCGGAGCTTCTTCCGATTCAACCATACCAATATTCAACGCCTTCACTTCAACACCAGGATAATTGTCTTCTATTTCTTTTCGAATAACATTCATGTACTTGATTGTTGGAAAATCTTTTTGTTTTCCTTCTTTCATTTTAACCGTTAACTCCGCTTTATTTTCCGCTCCAAATGATGCTGCTCCCATTCCTGAACTTGGTCCACCAACATTAGCGAATACAATTTCTACGATATCTTTTTGAGCTAAAATTAGTTGCTCAATTTTCAAGGTAGTAACATTGTTTTCCTCAAAAGTGGTGCTCTTATCATATTTCAATTTGATCATGAATTTACCTTGATCTCCTTGTGCTACGAATTCCTGACCAACTATTCCTAACCCCATCGTTGCCATACTCGCAAAGAAAATCACAATTACACCTATTCCCATGATGAGTTTATGACGTAATGACCAACCAACTAATTTTACATATTGTTCAGTGAAAATAGTGATACGTTTTTCAAACCAAATTAAGATAGCTTGAATTGGTTTTTTAGGATTCAACACTACAACTTTTGCAAAACGGGATGCTAACCAGGGAGTTAATGTGAAACAAACAAATAATGACATGAGCGTTGAAACAACTACTACAATGGAGAATTGATGCAAAATATCTGAAATCGTGCCTTCAATAAATACGACTGGAGAAAATACCACAACGTCAACAAGCGTAATTGCTAAAGCTGTAAATCCAATTTCATTTCTTCCATCCAACGATGCTTTTCTTCTGTCTTTTCCCATTTGAAGATGGCGATATATGTTTTCGAGCACAACTATAGAGTCATCAACTAATATTCCAATCACCAATGACATTGCCAATAATGTCATCAAATTCAAGGTGTAACCTAAAAGATACATGACAATAAATGTTGAGATCAATGAAGCTGGAATAGAAATCAATACAATAAAAGCATTTCTTAAACTGTGCAAAAAGATCAACATCACCGCTGCAACAAGTAAAATTGCCAATTCCAAATCGTGAATTACAGCATTTACAGATTCAACAGTTGGCTTCGATGTATCTGTAGCAACTGTGAATTTAACACCTTCTTTCTTGTATTTTTCTTCAATAAGTTTAAATTTCTCTTTTGACGCTTTAGACATGTCAACGGCATTCGCATCACTTTGTTTTTTGATGCGCATTCCAACACCATTCACACCATTGAAACGACTTACTGTAACCTGGTCTTGCACTCCGTCTTCAACTTCAGCAATTTCACCTAATCGAACAACTGAACTGCCATTTGCAGAAATTATTAGATTTCTTAAGTCTTCAACAGATTTAAATTTTCCAGAAAAGCGCACGGTCATTTGTTCTGACACATCTTTTAATTTTCCTGTCGGAAATTCAACATTTGATGAAGCTACAGCTTGATTTATTCCTGCTAAAGAAAGACCATACATTTTCATTTTATCTTTGTCAACATTCACACGGAATTCACGTTTTTCACCGCCAATTACTTGAACTTCAGCAACACCCTTTGTTTGTTTGATTTGTGGTAAAATTTGATCATCCATCAATTCCATGAAATCTCTTTCATCCATATTTTTAGCCACAGCACTGACTTGTAAAACAGGTGAGGCGTTTGGTTCAATTTTAGATACCACAGGCGTCTGAGCACCGTCAGGAAGTTTATTGAGGATGTTATTTATTTTTCGTTGGGCATTTTCTAACGATAAATCAATGTCAGCTGAAGCTTTAAATTCTAAGAGCATTACTGAAGCATTATCTAAAGAGAATGCGGTTACTTCCGAAATGTTTTCTAAACCACTCAAAGCGTCTTCCATTGGTTTGGAAACCTGGTTTTCAACTGTTAGTGGTGATGCCCCAGGATAAATTGTTGTAACGGTTAAGATGGGAGGGGAAAAATCGGGCAATAATTCATAGCTTAATTCATTGTAGCTAATCAATCCTCCACCAATCAAAATTGTGAAAATCACAATAATGAAGGAGGGTCTTTTTATGGATAATTCTGTTAAAGTCATGATAATTAGCTTATTTATTCTTTTTTACGTTTGATTTGTCTTGCAAATTGACTTGACCTTTCACTACAATACGATCTGTATTTGATAAACCATTAACCACCTCAATGAATTCTCCGTCTGAAGTTCCTGCATTGAAAGAAGTTAGCATTGCTTTTCCATTTTGAATAACATAAACTTGAGGGTTTTTTAAAGAACCCACTAATGCTTTTCTTGGGATTGCCATTGCAGTTACACTTTTATTATTTATCAAAGAAACTGAAGCATACATTCCAGATAGTAATTCTTGTTGCGCATTTTTAATGGTTATTTGCACTTTGTAATTGTGAGATTTGTCTGCTACAATACTTATATTCGTGACTTTTCCTTCAAAAACACGGTTGTTATAAATGTCAACTTTCGCTTGAACTACTTGATTCAATTTAAATTTTAAAATGTCACGCTCCGGAACATTAACCGTCAACTTCAGAGATGAAATATCTGTAATTTCAACTAAGGGTGATCCAGCACCAATCACAGATCCTAAGTCAACTAGTTTCTTTGTAATTACGCCAGAAAAAGGAGCGGTAATATTTGTGCTTCTCAATTGCTTTTGAATTTGCTTCTTTTGAATCTCTGCTGATCGCACACCCAATTTTGTTTTTTCAATCTGCATTCCAGAAATAGCATTGTCTTTTGCCAAATTAGAATAACGATTGTCATCATTTTTCTGCCCTTCTAATGAAACTTCTGCATTCTCTAACTGAAGTTGTAGCATTTCATCATCAATTTTAGCTATTACTTGACCTTGCGTTACACGGTCTCCTTCTTCAATAGATAAACGAATGATTTTTCCTTGAGCATCAGAACCAATTATATTCTGACGAACCGGTTCAAATGTTCCTAGAAAAGAAAAAGCGCTTTCGAAGGTGTGCATTTGTGGACTGACATCTTCTACTAAGACAGCAGCTTCCATGTCATGGATATATATTTTCTTTTCGACAGCTGATTTATTTGACAGCAATTTCATTACTGTCAGGCCAACTAATACTAGTGCGATGATTGCGATGGTAAGTGTTCGTTTATTCATTGTTATTTTATTGATAATGTTCCTAAAAATTATTTAATGTTTCCAATTGATTTTAAATATTCCAATTCAGCTTGTCTTAATTGAATGTATGCTGATACTACATTTGTTTGAGCTTGTTGACGATTGTTTTCGGCTGTTATAAGATCATTTGATGATACCGTTCCTTGTTCAAATTTTGATTCTGTTTGTTTGTAAACTCGATCTGACAGTATCAATTGCTCTTGAGAAATGGCTAATGAACTTTTTTGAACCTCAATTTGTCTTTTAGTAGCTGCAGCCTTCATATCTAATTGTTGCAAAATCAAATCATGTTGATTCGTTAATTTTTCAGCATTAAACGCATTAATTTTTTGTTTATGAAATTTTTCTAATCCATCAAACAACGTCCAATTTAATTTTAAACCTAAAAATGCACCTTCTATTCCTGTGCGATAATCGTCTTCAGGCTTCATGTTGTAATTGTAATTATAGGCAGCATAAAAAGTTAAACTTGGTAAATAAGCCATGTTCGTTCCTTTTCGTTCTTCAACATTCATCTTTTGTTGAGCCGCTAACATTTCTAATTCGGGATAATTGATTGTGCCACTATCAACTAAAATTGATTGCTCTACCAAATTATCAACGGGAACAGAAATAGTAGCTTTCGAATCCATTCCAATCAATATTTTTAGCAATGTTTCTAATTGATCTTTTGTTGCAAGTAATGATTCTTTAGAATTTAAAAGTGAAAGTCTATTGATTTGAAGTTTATCGGCTTCAGTTTGAATTACTAATTCTTGCTGAACCATTGCGTTCATGTTGCTAATTAATTTATCCATGTTAGCAATATTACTGGTGATAAAAGTCAATTGCTTCGTTATTGCCTGAAGGTTAAAATAAGTGCTTGCCACTTGATGTTTTACATCTTGAGCAGTCATTCTTTGTTGAATTTCTACAATTTCTGTATTGATTTTAAGTGCTGATAACCCATAATTTAATTGTGGATTATATAATATTTGCGTTAATTGGAGTGTGTTACTCAAAACAAATGGTACACCAAATTGCACTGTAGAAAAAGTTCCTGCTGGACCACCGAAAAAGGCTGCTGGAACAACTTGACCTTGTATTATAGCATTGTATTTATAATCACCACTATACGCTATTTGAGGTAAACGAGCAGACATATAAGTGCTTCGTTGTTTGTCATTTATTTCAATATCTAACAAGGAATTTCTTATAGATAAATTAGCTGTGTCAGCCATTTTTAGACAAGTTTCAAGATTCAATTCTTGCCCTTGTAACGAAATACTACTGATAATTCCAATAAGAAGAAAAAGTTGTTTTTTCATTTGCGTTTATTTTGTGGTTTTTGAATTAATAGGAAATAAATAATTTACAAGCATATCTGTCACATTTTGTTTGTGTAATAGTAAGTTTGAAGTATAGTCTTCATCTGATATTCCATGAATTCCTTGCATTAAATTTTTAGCCATAATAGGATATTGACAGTTTGACATTATTAACAAGGTCAAACTGAGAATGTTTATTTCCCTCATTTTACCTTCAGCTTGAGCTTGTGCACATTCATTGAAAATACCAGATGCAGCAATTTTTTCAAAAAAGCATGCATGATCGATTGAACAACCTTCTTCTCGGTTCATTTCAGTAATAATAAATACAGGTAATTCAGGATGTTTAGACAGGAATTCAAATTCTCGATCTATGAAAATGCGCATCTTATTTTCTATAGATTGATCAGAACTAAAAACAGTCATCATGGAAGTAACAAAGTCCTCCATAGCCGTCTCAAAAATTATTTTAAAAAGCTGACTTTTAGACCTAAAATAGTAATTAACAAGTGCAACATTCATTCCTGCTGCTTTAGAAATTTCACGAGAAGAACAACCAGCAAAACCTTTCGCCATGAAAACTTGCTTAGCAGCTTCCTTGATTTTTTCTTCTGTTGTCACGTCTTTTTTCATTATCCAATGAATTTAGACTGCAAAATTAAACAACTATTTTAAACACTTGTTTAAAACACATGATTAATTTGTTAATTTATTTTAAAATGTAGAATTTGACGAACATCGAGCGATAGTCGAAATGGAAGTTAGAGCTAGAAATTAGACTTGGAATAAATAATCGTTTTGAAAAGAATTATGAATCCCAAATTATAAATTCTGAATTTAAACCGCCACATTATGTTCCCTCAACGCATCATTCAAAGAAGTCTTCAAATCTGTTGATTCTTTTCTTTTCCCAATTATCAATGCACAGGGAACTTGGAAATCACCCGCTGGAAATGTTTTTGTATAAGAGCCCGGTATTACAACAGAGCGCTCAGGAACGTATCCTCTGTGTTCAACTGGTTCGCTCCCAGAAACATCAATAATTTTTGTTGATTTTGTCAAAACGACATTTGCACCTAAAACTGCTTGTTTTCCAACCCGCACACCTTCAACAACTATGCAGCGTGAACCAATAAAAGCATCATCCTCAATGATTACAGGAGCAGCTTGCAATGGTTCTAAAACTCCTCCAATTCCAACACCACCGCTTAAGTGAACATTTTTTCCGATTTGAGCGCAAGATCCAACAGTAGCCCAAGTGTCAACCATCGTTCCTGAATCTACATAAGCCCCAATATTTACATAGGAAGGCATTAATATAACTCCAGAAGCAATGAATGCTCCATATCGAGCTACAGCTGGTGGAACAACTCTAATTCCTAATTCTTTGTAATTGGTTTTCAATGCCATTTTATCATGAAATTCAAACGGACCAACTTCAATTGTTTCCATTTTGCGAATTGGGAAATAAAGAATAACTGCTTTTTTCACCCATTCGTTTACGATCCATTCGCCATTTTCACGAGGTTCAGCAACGCGTAACAAACCTTTGTCAATGTCTTCAATTATAGTGTTTATTGCATTAATTGTTTCTGGCTGACTCAACAATTCACGGTTGTCCCAAGCTGCTTCGATAATAGATCTCATGTTAAAATATTTTTGCCAAAGATAGTTATCTTTACATCCATGGGAAGAATTGTAGCAATAGATTTTGGATTAAAAAGAACAGGTTTGGCGATAACGGATGAAATGAACATCATCGCTTCACCTTTAACAACGGTCGAATCCAAGGATTTAATGACTTATCTCAAAGAATTGACACTAAAAAATTCTATTAACACCCTAGTTCTTGGTGAACCAAAACGCTTGAACAACGAAGATACACATATCACAGAAAATGTTCGCATGTTGAAAACGGCACTAGAAAAAGAGTTTCCAGCAATGAAAGTGGTGATGATAGACGAACGCTTTACCTCAAAAATGGCTTTTCAATCAATGATTGACAGTGGCATGAAGAAAAAACAACGCCAAGAAAAAGGTACTGTTGATATGATTAGCGCTGCGATTATTTTGCAAAGTTATTTGGGTTGATTTTTGAATTCAAATTAGAAATTCTATAAAATATCATTCACAATTCTTTACTTTTCACTGAATCCCTTATTTTTGCATTAAAATTAAAAGAATGATTTTACCTATTGTGGCATACGGCGACCCGGTATTGAAAAAAGTATGTGAAGAAATTACGGAACAACAACCTGATTTGGATGTGTTGATTGCCAGCATGTACGAAACAATGTATCATGCATCTGGTGTTGGTTTGGCAGCTCCTCAAATCGGAAAGGCAATTCGTCTGTTTATTGTTGATGGAAGTCCTTTTGCTGAAAGTTCAGATGATCACGACGATGACGATGATTATGAAGAAGAGGAAGAATCTGAACCAGATCCAAAAGCTGTTGGAATAGAAAATTTTAAGAAAGTTTTTATCAATCCAATCATTGAAGAAGAGGATGGTGAAGAATGGGGGTTTCAAGAAGGTTGCTTATCGATTCCAAAAATCAGAGAAGAAGTATTTCGTAAAGAAAGAATACTTGTTTCCTATTATGATGCACAATGGAATTTCCATGAAGAATGGTTTGATGGATATGCTGCTAGAATTATTCAACACGAATATGATCACATAGATGGTATACTGTTCACAGATCATCTTTCACCATTAAAAAGAAGACTTTTATCAAAAAGATTGCAAAACATATCGAAAGGAGAGATAAAAGTAGATTATAAAATGAAATTTCCCGTTGTCAAAAAAGGGAGATAAAAAAGCTTAATTTAGAAGGATGAAAAAAGGATTTGGATTTTTAATGATTGTTTTATTTGGGTTGATTTATTCTTGTGGAAATGATACCGATAATCAAAAAACAAAAGAGGAAATTGAATCAAGTATCAAAGAAATGGAAGATTCCTTGAACAGCATGCAAGGTAATATAAATCAAAATGCACCGATGCCAACTATTGCGCATCAAGAACTCATCAATAGACTTTTAACCTACTACCACAATTTCCCAGATGACCAAAAATCTGCGGAATACTTAGATAAAGTCCACATGAAGTATTCTGGATTAAACAAACATGAAAAAGCAGTTCAATATGGCGATACGCTGCTTGAAAAGTATCCAAAATACATCAATCGGGCGTTGGTTTTGGAAAGTCAAGGGTTCAGTTATGATGCGTTTATTACACCAAGAGATCCTAAAAAAGTCCGCTATTATTATGAGCTGTTATTGAAAGAAAATCCTAAGATGGATAAAGAAAAATTTGAAGGCTTACAAGAACGATTGAAACATTTAGATATGACATTTGACGAATATTGTGAATATCAAATGAATGATATTTCTAGTAAATAATTTTTGCTGTTAACGATGTGTTAAATAAAATTTGTGGCAGGTTTCTTGCTTTACATTTGAAATAATTGATAACTTAAAAATACACCATGAAAAAAATATTCTTACCCTTAATGATTGCTTTTGTCGCAGTTTTATCAATGAATAAAGCAGTTGCTCAAATTGCTCCTATTGAATCAGGAGCTAAAATGGAATTTGTAAAAGAAACGCACGATTACGGAACTATTAAATATGGCGCTGATGGCGCTTGTACTTTTGAATTCAAAAACACTGGAGATGCTCCTTTAATTATTTCTAATGCTAAAGGTTCTTGTGGATGCACAGTTCCAGAATGGCCGAAAGAACCAATTGCTCCAGGCGCTTCAGGTACTATCACAGTAAAATATGATACCAAACGTCCTGGACCAATTAATAAAAGTGTTTCTATTACTTCAAACGCTATAAATGACGGGTACGATGCTGTTACAAAGGAGAGTACAAAAGTTATCCGTATCAAAGGAAATATTTTACCAGCTCCTGAAGGTGAAGCGCCAGTTAATACATCTGGAGCACCAACAAATAACTAAAATGAGAATTTTAGTTCTCGGTTTTATACTCTTAAATTCCGCCATTGGTTTTACTCAATCGGCGGAATTTTTTGTTAAAAAACCTGTTTTTAAATTTCCGAAAACAAATGAAGGAGTTGTTTTAGAGCATGTTTTTACCATTGTCAACAAAGGTAAAGCACCATTAATTATATCTGATTTTGAAGTTGAATGTTCTTGTACAAATGCGATTTTTTCAAAGGAACCAATTCTACCTGGTGAAACAACTATGATAAAAATCACATTTGATACAGAAGGAAAGTACAACCTGCAAGACAGAATAATATATTTGAAGACCAATACGAAGAAAAAAACAGAGAAATTGCGTTTTATTGTCAATGTTAAACCGAAACGCTAATTCTGTTGGTTAGAAGAGCATATTTTTGAACAATACGAAACGTGTTAACATTGTGTTAAACAAATTTATTCCTTGTATAGTTTCTTTAAATTTGGTTCACAAGTAATTTTAAAATCTCAACTATGAAAAAAGTAATCTTATCATTAATCGTTATGTTCATTGCAGCTTTGTCAATGAATAAAGCAGTAGCTCAAACTGAAAAAGGAGCAAAAATTGAATTCACAAAAGAAACACATGATTACGGAACCATTAAAAATGGTGCTGATGGAACATGTTCTTTTGAATTTAAAAACACAGGAAATGAGCCTTTAATTATTTCTATGGCAAAAGGATCTTGCGGATGTACAGTTCCAGAATGGCCAAAAGAGCCTATCGCTCCAGGAGCAAAAGCTTCTATAAAAGTTAAATATGACACGAGCAGAGCAGGTGCAATTAACAAAAATGTTACTATTACTTCAAATGCAGTAAATGATGGATATGATGCCGTAACAAAGGTAAGTACAAAAGTTATTTATATTAAAGGAACAGTTTTACCTTTACCTGAAGGTGCTGCACCGGTTAATAATGCTGGAGCTCCAACGAATCACTAAATAAAACAGTTACTATTTTTTAAACCCTCACTTGAATTTCAAGCGAGGGTTTTTTGTTGCTATTAACTTTTTTAAGTGTCAAAATATGACTTAAAAAAGTAGCGTCAAAATGTTTATAATTTTAGATAATATTCATTCATTTTCTTTGTAATTTTAGTGTTCTCAATTTATAAGACTCATGTATATTATTTTCGACACTGAAACGACTGGATTACCTCGTAATTGGAATGCTCCTATAACGGATACGTCCAATTGGCCGAGAGTGATACAGATAGCATGGCAATTGCATGATGAGATGGGAAGTGTTATCGAACACAAGGATTTTTTAATCCGTCCTGAAGGTTTTGATATCCCATTTGATGCTGAAAAAATTCACGGGATTTCAACCGAATTGGCAACAGAACATGGTGAAACACTTGAAGATGTATTATATCTCTTCAATGAGGCACTTTCAAAAGCAAAATTTGTTGTTGGTCAAAACGTCGGATTTGATATCAACGTATTAGGATGCGAATTCGTTCGGAATAACACAGAATCAATTATGGCATCAATGCCGGTTTTGGATACATGTACCGAAGTTACGGCAGAATTGTGCAAATTGCCTGGCGGACGTGGAGGTAGGTTTAAATTTCCAACACTTACGGAATTACATCAATTCCTTTTTCAAGAAAAATTCGCAGACGCACACAACGCAACTGTCGATGTTGAAGTAACAACAAGATGTTTCTTTGAATTGATTCGATTAGGTCATTTCTCGCTTGATAAATTGCAACGAGAAGAACGATATATTGAAGATTTCAAAGCGTTTAATCCCCGACCAATTGGGTTAATTGGTTTAAAACATTTAAATCTCAAAGAGGAAAGTTTAAAATTAGCAACAAATAAATCGAGTGAATCACAAAAACTATCGGGAGATTTAGATGAAGCGAGAGAGAGATTACAAAATGTTCCATTTGCACATTTACATAACCATACCCAGTTTTCAATTCTTCAATCATCCATTAATGTAAAAGGTTTGGTCGCAGCAGCTGGGAAATTAAATATGCCTGCAGTTGCGCTCACGGATACAGGAAATATGATGGCTGCATTCCATTTTGAAAAAGCAGTCGCAGATTATAACAAAGTACTAAAAGCAGAACGAGAAGTAGCATTAGAAGAAGGTACTGAGTTTACAAAAAAAGAATTATTATCAATTATTGGATGTGAATTCAATGTGTGTAAAAATCTTGAAGACAAAACGGAAAAAGACCATGGATTTCAAGTTGTCTTTTTAGCAAAAAATAAAAAAGGATACCATAATTTAATCAAGTTAGCGTCTTTGGCTTACACGAAAGGAATGTATTACATTCCTCGGATTGATAAAGCGGTTATTGAACAATACAAAGAAGATTTAATTGTGTTAACAGGGAATCTTTATGGCGAAATTCCAAGTTTAATTTTAAATGTAGGTGAAGCACAAGCTGAAAAATCACTAATCTGGTGGAAAGAACAATTTGGTGACGACTTATACATTGAGGTAATGCGCCATGGTCAAGAAAATGAAAATCGCGTGAATGCTACTTTGATAAAGTTTGCAGAAAAACATGCTATCAAATTAGTTGCGACGAATAATACCTATTACATCAATAAGGAAGATGCTGAAGCACATGACGTTTTATTATGTGTGAGAAACAATGAATTAGTTTCTACTCCAAAAGGAAGAGGAAGAGGTTTTCGACATGGACTAGAAAACGAGGAATACTATTTTAAAAGTTCAGATGAAATGAAGGAGTTATTTCTCGATCTTCCAGAGGCAGTTGAAAGTATTGAGGAAATTATTGGGAAATGTGAGCATTATGGTTTAGCGCGTGAAGTGTTATTGCCTGCTTTCGATATTCCTGCAGAATTTCAGGATTTAACGGATTCACAAGACGGCGGTAAACGTGGAGAAAACAATTTTCTACGACATTTAACTTACATTGGTGCAGAAAAAAGATACGGTGAAATAACTGATGAGGTAAGAGAAAGATTAGATTTTGAATTAGCAACAATTGCAAATACAGGTTATCCTGGTTACTTTTTAATTGTTCAAGATTTTTGTCAAGCAGCACGAGATATGGGTGTTTCTGTTGGACCTGGACGGGGTTCAGCAGCAGGTTCCGCAGTTGCATATTGTACAGGAATAACCAATGTTGATCCAATTAAATACGATTTACTTTTCGAGCGTTTCTTGAATCCTGATCGTGTTTCCATGCCAGATATTGACATTGACTTCGATGATGAAGGTCGGGGTAAAGTGATTGATTGGGTTATTGACAAATATGGTGCGAATCAAGTTGCACAAATTATTACATATGGAACAATGGCAGCGAAATCTTCCATACGAGATACGGCAAGAGTTCTTGACCTTCCGTTGCAAGAGGCTGATAGGATAGCAAAGTTAGTCCCTGATATTTCCTTGAATAAATTATTTAAATTTACTGATGCCGAATTAGCAGATAAGTTAAAGAATAATCAAGATGAAATTGTAAAAGCAAAGGAATTGAAGTCCATTGCTCAAGGAATTGATTTAGCATCTCAAGTTATTAATCGTGCTAGAGAATTGGAAGGTTCGGTTCGAAATACTGGAATACATGCATGTGGTGTCATAATTACTCCTTCAGATATTACCGATTTTGTTCCTGTTGCATTGGCAAAAGATTCGCAGATGTATTGTACGCAATACGACAATTCTGTTGCAGAATATGCAGGTCTTCTGAAAATGGACTTTTTAGGATTAAAAACATTAACGCTTATTAAATATGCCGTTAAAAATATTTTAGAAATAAAAGGAATTCAACTTGATCCTGACAATTTCCCTATAGATGACGAAAAAACATACGAACTTTTTCAACGAGGAGAAACAGTAGGGATTTTTCAGTATGAATCAGCTGGAATGCAGAAATATTTGCGTGAATTAAAACCAACTGTATTTGCTGATTTAACAGCGATGAATGCGTTGTATCGCCCAGGACCATTGGAATATATTCCTTCTTTTATCAAGCGTAAACACGGCGATGAAGAAATTGTCTATGATTTGGATGACTGTGAAGAATTTTTGAAAGAAACATACGGAATTACAGTTTACCAAGAACAAGTAATGTTACTTTCTCAAAAATTAGCTGGTTTTACGAAAGGTGAAGCGGATACGTTGAGAAAGGCGATGGGTAAGAAGGACCGACCAACACTTGATAAAATGAAGCCAGCTTTTTTAGAAGGCGGCGGAGGAAAAGGACACGATACTGTTAAATTAGAAAAGATTTGGAAAGATTGGGAAGCTTTCGCGTCCTATGCATTTAATAAATCTCACTCTACTTGTTATGCCTGGATTGCGTATCAAACTGCTTATTTGAAAGCAAATTATCCTGCAGAATATATGGCATCTGTGCTTTCTAATAATATGAATGATATTAAACAAGTTTCATTTTTCATGGAAGAATGTAAACGAATGGGAGTGCCAGTTTTAGGACCAGATGTTAATGAATCTAACTATCAATTTACAGTAAATAAAGAAGGTTCAATTCGATTCGGTTTAGGTGCAATTAGAGGTTTAGGAAGTGCACCAGTTGAGGCAATCATAGCTGAACGAACTGAAAATGGTCCAATTACAACTATTTTCGAAATGGCGAAACGGGTAAATCTTCGATTATGCAATAAACGGGTTTTTGAAAGCCTTGCCTATGCAGGAGGATTTGATTCGTTTAAAGGGGTTCACAGAGCGCAATATTTTAAA
>Ga0209190_1000984_pt1 | contig 20317 bp, 10 predicted proteins | sample M_140205_XF_Meta_FD_187315 | JGI IMG/M metagenome (GOLD analysis project Ga0209190, IMG submission 187315) | Freshwater microbial communities from Lake Montjoie, Canada to study carbon cycling - M_140205_XF_MetaG (SPAdes) (version 2) | ecosystem: Environmental > Aquatic > Freshwater > Lake... | reverse complement strand
TCTGATCAAAAGCGCGGAAATTGCCTTCGATATCACCCCCGAACACCAAACCACCACCCGTGGTGACCAATGATAAAGCGGTACCAGTCATATCAAATGTCCAGGCAGTAGCACCAGTTTCGGCGGATACCGCAAAAACAGTGCCCAACATGGTTTTACCCGGTGTAATTTTTTCAACACCGGATACACCGTAGAGCGCCTCCACATCTGGGGAAGACAATGTCACAGTCATGTCTGAACAGGTATTCTGCAAAGAATAATACATCATGTTGGTAAGCGGACTATAAGCCCCAGCCTGCCAGTTTTTACCACCAGACAGGGCCGGGCAAATTTCGCGTGTGTCGCCGGTAGCATGAAACAAAGCATTAGGATTAACAGTAGCCTTGCCAGTGCTCCCATCAATAGTTTCTACTACATTTTGGAACACAGTAGGCCTAGCCCATAAAAACTCGCCGGTTTCACGATCAAGGGTATAGATCAATCCAGTTTTGCCGGGAACCCCAGTAATCACTTTATAAACCTTGCCTGCTTCAATATCTGGATTGATCCAAGCAACCTGAGCCGGATCAGGTGCTACAACAGTATCTACTAATAATCTTTCAAAGGGATGATCAAGATCCCAATGATCTACGAGATGCTGATAGTGCCAAACAATGTGACCATCATCAGGTGAAATGGCCAATGTAGAATTGTGATAGAGATAAGTAAGTTCATTACCTGCAAGAAGAAACTTTGGTGAGGGCGCAGTTACCGAAGTGCCCATGTAAATCAAATTCAATTCAGGGTCGTAACTCGGCATCATCCAGGCCCCTACATGCCAACGTTTCTCCCAGGGAATACCACCCCAGGTATCTTCGCCCCCTTCACCAGGACGTTGGATGGTGTTCAACCGCCATAACTCTTTACCTGTGTTTGCGTCATGCGCGGTTATTACACAAGTATCGGGTCCACCGGCTGGCATACAACCACGCCCAGAAATTGCTTTGCCATTAATAACAATGGGGCCATTACTTTGTTGGGCCGGATTGATGTGGTAATCAAAAATTTGTGTTTCGTAAGCAACATTACCGGTATTTATATCCAGACCCACAATGTAGTCATCGTTAGTGGTATAAACAATTTTGTCATTATAAATGGCGATTGCTCGTTTGGTTTCTGTGGCTGGGATATAGTCGCCTATATCTTCTGGCATCTTGCGCCGGTATTCCCACAGTTGCTCGCCGGTACTAGCATTTATGGCGGTAATCACATCGCCAGGATGTGGCATGTACATTACCCCGTTATAAACCAACGGAGTACCTTCCTGCACTGAACCTTCATTAAGAGGCACACTCCAAGCCAATTTTAGCGTGTTTACATTGGTTGGAGTGATCTGATCAAGTGGTGAGTAACCCCAGGAATTGAGAGTTCGTCGCCACATCAACCAATCTCCAGGCGCCGGATTTTGTAGAATTTGATCAGTCACCGGAACGAAACCCTGGGACTGAGCGAACGTACATACTGATGTTGTCAACACACTCAGTGTCAATAACGACACCAGCAATTTTGGCGTGATATGGGCCATGAAGTTCCCCTACTTGATCTGCACAATTGCAGTTATTGTTATTAAGTCCAGCTGCGCTGGAATCTAGCAAAGATTGACTGGAGTGTCATTAGATGAGTTTATCAAATGTAAGCCAAAACCTTTGCTAGCTCCACAGTAATCAAACACCTAGAATGCGCCATTTTTATGAACCCGCGTTTATGATCGACTATGTACCAGGGCAACGATTTATCAGTAATGCCGAACCGGAACTTGGACTCGGGCAGGTTGTAGAACTAAATGGTCGCATTTTGACTTTGCGCTTTATAGCAGCTGATACTACTCGGCACTATGCGGTTGCCAACGCACCGCTGACAAGAATTCGGTTTGATGTAGGAGACATAATAAGCGATAACACTGGCAACCAATGCACAATTGGTGGTGTAGCTGACACCAATGGTTTGCTTACCTATAGCGTAACCTCGGTTAATGCCAATACTGTACGGTTGCTGGTGGAAACCGAACTATCTTCCCACATCAGCCTCAGCCAACCACTGAAACGCCTCCTGGCTGGTCAAGTAGAAAGTGAAGGTTGGTATCACTTACGACTTGCAGCCCTTAAAGCACTGACGTTTATCGAAAGTTCACCCCTGCTTGGTTTGTGTAGCGGCAGAACCGAACTGTTACCCCATCAGCTTTATATCGCACATACAGTCGCCACCCGACCAGCACCGCGAGTATTGCTCAGCGATGAAGTGGGCCTAGGTAAAACTATTGAAGCGTGTTTGATCTTACAGCAACAACTGTTCAGCGGATTGGCGAGCCGTGCCTTGATTTTGGTACCGGATTCGCTAGTGCATCAATGGTTGGTAGAGTTGCTGCGACGTTTCAATTTGCGCTTTTCGATTCTTGATAACGAGCGCTGTCTTGGGATAACTGAATTCGGCTCAACCAATCCTTTTGAGTCTGAACAACTGGTGTTGTGTTCACGCGAGTTATTTGTTGATTATCCACAATGGCGAAAAGATGCTGTGGCTGCTGGTTGGGATTTATTGATTGTGGACGAAGCGCATCATTTACTGGCACCTAAAACGACCACCAACGAGAAAATTAACGAGTACGCTAGTTGCCACTACCAAGTTGTGCAACAGTTTGCTGCAGTTGTGCCGGGCTTGTTACTGTTGACAGCAACGCCTGATCAGCTGGGTATGCAAAGTCATTTTGGCTTGTTACAAATCCTCGATCCGCAACGTTTCCACAATTTCGATGAATTTGTCGCTGAACAAGCACACTATATTGAGATTGCTGCCTTACTGGAGCGCTTAAGTAAAATCAGCAGTACAACTTTGATAGAACGTCAAAACCTAGCAAAAGCACTACTTTTATTCGCCCACGACACCCAACTGAAAACACTGGTTCAACAACTGCCAGAAGTAAACGAGCCTACTGTGCTGACACTACACGCACAGTCTGTACTCAATGCCTTATTAGATCGTCAAGGCACTGGTCGTATTGTGTATCGCAACACCCGCAAAAATATCAGTGGGTTTCCTGAGCGCAAATTACACACTTATGCCTTGAATTTACCAACATGTTATTTGAATTTTTCTACTGACCTTAATCCTGAAAATCACTTTCTACACAATTCGAATTGGCTTAAAGAAGATCCACGTATTCAGTGGTTGGTCGAATTACTGCAGGCACAACGCGGGCAAAAGATACTGCTTATTTGCCACGCTCGCGCAACTGCACAAGCTTTGGAAGAGTTCATGCGTTTGTCACGCGGAATTCGCAGCGCGGTTTTTCACGAAAGGTTAACGCTTATCGAACGTGACCGTGCCGCTGCTTATTTTGCCGATATCGAATTTGGTGCACAACTGTTGGTGTGCTCTGAAATTGGCAGTGAAGGTCGCAATTTTCAGTTCAGTCACCATCTTGTGCTATTCGATTTGCCACGCAATCCAGATTTATTGGAACAACGTATCGGTCGTCTCGATCGAATCGGGCAGCAGGATATCGTCAATATTCATCTGCCCTATTTCGCTGCAACCGCGCAGGAAGTGTTATTAAATTTCTTTTCCGATTGCCTTCAGATTTTCAGCCAACCTAATCCGGTGGCAACTCAGGTTTGTGACCAGTTACAAGGTGATATTCAGCAGATGCTCCAAGGACACAGTAATCACCAACTAGTAACTCAAGTCCTGGAACGAGGCAAACATATTAATACGCTTTTGCTTGCAGAAAATGCCCATGGTCGTGACCTTCTGTTGGAATTAAATTCTTGCCGTCCTGCGCAGGCACAATCTTTGTTGCAACAAATTCGGCATCTGGAGCAACAAGATTCCCCTGCTTTATTTCTCAAACAGGTATTCGCCTCTTATGGTCTCGATAGCGAAGAAAACAGTAACGGAACCTGGAGTGTTATGCCCGGCACAGACATGCTGGTGGAATCATTTCCACTGATTCCTGATGATGGACTAACATTTACCTTAGATCGCACTTTGGCCTTACGCCGCGAAGAATTGCCCTTTGTTAACTGGTTGCATCCACTAGTACTACAAAGCCTCGATATGATCTTGCAGGATAATTTGGGTAAATGTTGTGTCGGGACGTTGACCGATAAAAGGCTCCCTGAAAACTCGCTGTTGTTAGAAAGCACCTATCGGGTGACTGTGAGCGCACACCCTAGCCTACAAGCTAAACGCTATTTCCCTACTAGCACCTTGCGAACCATAGTCGATTCACAAAAACGTAGTCTTGGCAAATCACTCAGCGCAGAGTTTCTCGATGCGGGTGTAGAAGCGATAGATAAATCGCATGTTACGACGCTAGTCAGTGAAAACAAATTTACCCTACAGTTGATGAGTAAACTCTGCCAACAAGTAGCGGAAAAACAATTGCCTGCATTGATCGCAGAACAAACAAATATCATGCAACAACATCTCGACGACGAAATTGGGCGGATGCAAGCCCTGCAATTGATCAATCCACAAGTGCAGGAGAGTGAGATTAAGTACCTGCAACAACAACGAGCTAGTTTAACTACAGCCTTTGCTACAGCTCGGTTACAACTTGAAACCTTACGCTTAATAATAGTGGTATAGCGTTAGATAGCGTAGTTAAGTACCTGAACCTACTAATAATAATGACACTCACACTGTTACCATGCTCTACTCCTGCAAGGTAAGCTCAGTACACGTTCTTTCCAGTTTGTTCAATGGCCGTTAGTTGAACTCATGGCCTTTCCGCTTTAGCATGCAAACCTTATTCGCAGTCCCTCAGGATCCCCATCCAATGCAGTATTCCGCAACACAAACCGCCACGCCAAAACCAGGTACTACCACGACCTTTATTTTCAAACGCAGTCGCATGCTCCCCACCCTTAATATCACTGTTGAGGAATATGAGCACCAAATGACAGGCGCCGTACATTTTCATCTGGCCAGCGACAATCCTGAAAATGTCTTTCTTGTTGCCCTGCGCACAGTTCCAATGGACTCCACTGGTGTTGCCCATATTCTTGAACACACGGCCCTTTGTGGTAGCCGCAAGTATCCGGTTCGGGATCCTTTTTTTATGATGATTCGTCGTTCGATGAATACGTTCATGAACGCCTTTACCAGCAGCGACTGGACCGCCTACCCTTTTGCTAGCCAGAACCGCAAAGACTTTAACAATTTGCTCGACGTATACTTGGATGCAGTGTTCTTTTCCAACCTCAATGAACTTGATTTTGCCCAAGAAGGTCATCGGCTTGAGTTTTCTCAAATTGACAACGCCGAAAGTGACTTGGAATACAAAGGCGTAGTTTACAACGAAATGAAGGGTGCAATGAGTTCACCCCAAAGTTACATTTGGCAGTTGCTCAGCGCCGCACTATTTCCCACTACTACTTACCACTACAACAGTGGTGGCGAACCCAAACACATTCCAGAGCTTACCTATCAGCAATTGCAAAATTTTTACAAGATCCACTACCATCCTAGTAATGCAATTTTTATGACCTACGGCGATATACCTGCGATTGAACATCAAGCGCGTTTTGAAGCACAGGCGTTGCGCGAATTCAGCAAACTTGATGTACACATAGCCGTCGGTAACGAAAAACGCTTTGTTACTCCAAAAACGCTAATAGCCTCTTATCCACTCGATGAAGAGGACATCACCGATAAAACCCATGTGGTAATTGCTTGGTTGCTTGGCCAAAGCACTAATTTGGCCGACATGTACAAAGCGCAACTACTTAGCGCAGTATTGCTCGACAACAGCGCCAGTCCGCTGCTCCAAGCATTGGAAACCTGTGAATTTGGACGTTCACCCTCCCCGCTTTGTGGGTTAGAAGATTCGTTCCGAGAAATGAGTTTTACCTGCGGGTTGGAAGGCTGTGGAACTGACAATACTGCATCCATCGAGGCCTTCATTTTAAGCACACTAGAAAAAGTGGCTGCCGAAGGTATTGAGCAAGACAAGGTGGAGGCTGCGCTCCACGCTCTAGAGTTACATCAGCGTGAAATCAGTGGCGACTCTTATCCTTATGGTCTGCAATTAATTCTTTCTGCTCTTTCCACAGCGACCCATCGCGGTGATCCGATTGATTTACTTGATATCGATCCCGTGCTTGATCAGTTGAAGCAGGACATTCTTGATCCCAACTACATTCCACATCTCATTCGCACCATGTTGCTCGATAACCCACACCGCTTGACCCTGACAGTACACCCAGATGCCACCCTGGGAGCACAAGACGCAGCGGCAGAAAAAGCTAAATTAAAGACCATCAAAGCTGCTCTGTCTGCCACTGAGAAACAAGCGATAATCGCTCAAGGCTTAGCATTACAGACCCGGCAAAACCAAAAACCAGATGCCGCTCTGCTGCCCAAAGTTGAACTGTCGGATGTGCCCACCGACATCAAGTGGCCAACCGCCAACAAACATACGTTGTTATTGGGAACAGCTCTTAGCCCCCTCAGTTTCTACGCACAAGGCACCAATGGGCTCAGTTACCAGCAAGTCATCATTACACTGCCTGAATTAACTATGGCCCAAACTGCCCTGTTATCAAGTTATACGTCTTGTCTGACTGAAGTCGGTTTTGGCAAATTTTCCTATCTAGATGTGCAAGGCAAACAAGCCAGTGTAAGTGGCGGCATAAACGCTTATTCATCCCTGCGTAATCAGTCAGACAATGAACAAAATGTGCAGGCGTACATGGTTGTTTCCAGCAAAGCCTTATACCGCAAACAAAAAGACTTGAGCCAACTACTATACAACACCCTTCACGACTGTCGCTTTGATGAATTGACACGTATCCGCGAATTGCTCGAACAGCAGCTAAGCCGTCGTGAACAAAGTATTACCAGTGCCGGTCACGGTCTGGCGATGGGCGCGGCGTGTAGTCAAATGTGTCCTTTATCAGCGCTGGAGTTCAACTCGTCTGGATTGGCTGGCATTCGCCAGTTCAAACAACTGGTAAAACATCTAGAAAATGACCAAAATTTGTTTGAATTTGCCCAATCATTGGCAGACTTACATAACTTATTGTTAGCAAGTAGCAAACAAATGCTGGTAGTAGCCGAAGCCGGTGAAGAAACCAAGTTATTGCAAGATCTACAGAATATTTGGTCACACACTGCTTTGGCAAACCACTCAACTCCAGCTTTCAAACTTGCGCCAGTGCGCGGTCAAGCACATCAAGCGTGGTTGACTAGCACTCAAGTTAATTTTTGTGCCATGGCATTTCCAACAGTCCCTAGCGCACATCCAGATGCAGCTGCACTCACCGTACTAGGTGGTTTTTTACGCAACGGCTACCTACATCGTGCCATTCGAGAACAAGGGGGTGCTTATGGTGGGGGGGCTAGTCAGGATTCGGGCTCCGCCTCCTTCCGTTTTTATTCTTATCGTGACCCACGTTTGACTGATACTTTGAACGACTACAAAAAATCCATCGACTGGATGTTGGCAAGCAGCCATGACTACGAGCAATTAGAAGAAGCAATCCTTGGTGTGATTTCCAGCCTCGACAAACCTGCGTCACCGGCAGGCTCTGCCAAACAAGCTTTTCATAATGAATTGTTTGGTAGGGACAAAGCACACCGGGCACAATTTAGACAACAGATACTAGAAGTCAGTGTCGAAAAACTAAAAGAGGTTACTTCTCGTTATCTTACCCAGGAAAAGGCCAGCATAGGAATAGTCAGCAATAAAAGTTTTCAGGCAGAACTGGAAGAATTACAACTAGAAATACACACGCTATAAATTATTTCTCACGACTCGGGAACTTTGTTGATTGATAATGATCTTAAAGTTCGGATAAGTGATTTGTGGGCAAGATGTCCCTTATCCAACCTTATATTAAGCCTGGTGAACCTTAGCGCGATCCAGGCTTTTTTTTGACTGCAATTTATGCGGTTTGGGCAAAGCCTTTGCTGAGACATTGGGAAATCTGGTGAACCGAACAAACTTTACCAATCTTCCTTCGCCCATGATTTTTTTTACTGACAGACTTAAGAACATACAATGACTTCATCCGCTGGAATTAATATAGCTAACAACAAGAATAATTCAGGATAGATAGTTCAGCTATCGCGAGATTTTTTGATTAAGTCGTATGCGGACTTTATTTCCATTGTTTTTTTTGTGGCCATGTCCATCATTTCTTGCGGCAAACCTTTTGAGACGAGTTTATCGGGGTGATGTTGATTCATTAAACGCCGATAAGATTTTTTTATTGCATCATCATCGGCATTTTTATCAAGCCCTAGCAGCTTATAGGCATCTGCTAGCGCAGTAACAGTATTTTGAGGACGGCCATGCATGTGTTGGCTCGCTTGTTGACGCTGCAGAATCTGTTGGTACTCGATCTGACTAAAACCTAACGCCTGCGCAATGGTATCGAGAACTTGACGTTCGGTACCGTGCAATTTTCCATCTGCCAAAGCAGTGGCAATCTGGATTTCCAAAAACATTTGCAGCAGATTGCGACGACGATGACATTCAAAACGAAACTGCTGTAACACTTCCATTAACGGGAAGTCAGCTTGTTTACCTTTTTCAAACAAACTGATTGCCACTGTTTTCTGTTGGGGGGTTAATCGCATTTGGTGCATTACGGAATCAATAACTGCAATTTCGTCGCGACTTACCTTGCCATCGGCCTTGGCTATATAACCTGCCATGCTGAACGTGGCAGTAAAAAATGCGGATTGAATTTTTTCGACATTGATAGCGCTGTCGTTTTGATAGGAACCGCCAGCCCCACGATCAAAATTATGACCAAACGACGCTCCCATCATGGCACCCAGTGGCCCACCTAACATAAAACCAATAGTGCCACCTAGAACCTTACCCCACCAACTCATATACACCTCATAGAATTAATTTTTGTAACCAGTTGTTACCAAGTTCTCGTTCACATTGTTGAATTTGTCTGGAATAGACTAGAGTGGTGGCCTGTACTTTGTTCGCCACATCAAGCAACCAACTTTTACTTTCATAACTGCGACGTGTAAAACCGGCATTGCCTTCGTGATAGGCTAAATAAAGATTGTAGGCATCTTCTTTGGCTATATTGTTGATGCGGTTTGAGTTGTTGTTATACCAACCAACAAAATCTACTGCATCGCCAAAATTACTGCGGCTAGCTAGATTGTTACCCGATTGTTTTTTGTAATCTTCCCAAGTGGAGTCGAGTGCTTGCGCATAACCTACGGCTGACGAAGCGCGAGGCCCAGGGATAAAACCAAATATTTTTGTACGGGGAGGTTTGGCTCTGGCTACAAATGCGGATTCCTGTTGAATAAACGCCATTGACACAGGAATAGGAATTCCCCAACGTTCTTCTGACTTCATTGCAGCACGATACCAAGATATTTTGTTATCAAATAAAGTGCAGATGTTGCTAGTGTTGCGCGGGACGCTTGCAGCACAAGCTGTCAGCAGCAACAAACAAAAAATCAACCCAAAACGTACAGGCGCCATAAGGGTTCCTAGCTTTACACCACATCAATTTAAGCTACTTTACCCGTTTTTTGTGGCAAAGTCGTGCTGTACAAGCAGTGACATAAATATATCTTCGTCAATAATTTTGATGCCAAGTGCTTGGGCAGTGGTGAGTTTGGAACCAGCTCCCGGCCCAGCAACCACACAGGTAGTTAGGGCAGACACACTGCTAGCAACTTTTGCGCCCAATTGTTGCAGTTTATTTTTTGCAGCTTGGCGATCCATGGTTTCCAAAGTTCCAGTTACTACCCAGGTTTGTCCCTGCAGGGGTAAATTTTCAATATCCGCAACAGGCAGTTCTGCTGGCACCACTCCGGCCAGAAGTAAACGCTGAATCAGTTCCTGATTACTTGGCAAGCCAAAAAATTCTACAATATGACTTGCCACGATTGGGCCAACGTCTTGGATTGCTAATAAACTCTTTTTTGTTACTGTCATCACTGCCGCTAAAGTACCAAAATGTACAGCAAGATTTAATGCCGTGGCCTCACCCACATCGCGGATACCAAGAGCAAATAGGAAACGGGCCAAGGTAACTTTTTTGCTAGCATGTATAGCATCAAGTATGTTTTGTGCTGATTTGGCACCTAGTCTTTCTAGATTTTGCAAAGCGCCAAAATTTAGAAAGTACAAATCGGCAATATTGCTCACCAATTTGCGCGACACCAGTTGCTCTACCAATTTGCTGCCTAGACCTTCGATGTCCATAGCGGCCCGCGATGCAAAATGCAACAGTACTCCTATAAGTTGCGCTCGGCAGATCAAGGTTCCCGTACAACGCTGTAGCACTTCACCTTCTTCTTTGACCACCGGAGACTGACACACTGGACAAACAGCAGGGGCAACAATAACTCTATAGTCGCTGGCTGTAGCAACAAGATTTTTATGTGTTATTTCTGCCACATCATCAGTGACTACTTTTACAATCTTTGGTATTACATCACCTGCCCGTCTGATAATTACCTTGTCTCCTATCCTAATTCCCAGCCGGGCAATTTCGTCCATGTTATGCAAGGTGGCATTACTAACAGTGACACCGCCCACAAACACAGGCTCCAACCTAGCAACCGGTGTAATGGTGCCAGTTCGTCCAACCTGAAACTCGACATCAAGTAATCGAGTAACAACTTCCTCCGCCGGAAATTTATAAGCCATAGCCCAACGGGGTGTACGCGCATTCAACCCTAATTCGGTTTGATGGACTAAACTGTCAATTTTTACAACGACACCGTCGATTTCGTAATCCAAAGAATTACGTTGCACTAACACTGATTCGCAATAGTTATTACAAGCAAGAATTCCAACAACACATTGCTGTAAAGAATTAACAGGCAGCCCCCAGGCTGAAAGTTGTTTGAACACAGCATCCAGTGATACAGGCAAAATTCCTCCTACCACCTCCCCTACGCTATAGCAGTACATCGCAAGTGGCCTAGTTGCTGTTATACGAGAATCCAACTGACGTAAAGAACCAGCGGCTGCATTGCGAGGATTGATAAAAGTACGCTCAGAGTTTGCTAATGCCTGTGCATTCATCGCAGCAAAACCAGATTTACTCATAAAAACTTCACCCCGCACTTCTAGAGAAGAAGGGATATTGTCGCCATGTAAACGTAAAGGGATGTTCCTAATTGTTTTTACATTGTGAGTGATGTCTTCGCCACTACTACCGTCACCTCTTGTTGCTCCCCTTACCAAAACACCATTTTCATAGAGAAGACTTACTGCCACTCCATCAATTTTGGGTTCGCAACTGAAATGTAAGTGTTGCACTTGTGGCAAGCGTTTTAGACAGCGATCTTCGAAGCGCATCAAGTCTTCTTTAGTAAACACTTTGTCCAGCGAAAGCATGGGCAGCACATGGACTACCTGTAAAAAACCAACAGCAGGGAAACTGCCAACCCGTTGTGTGGGAGAATCAGAAGTGATTAGTTGTGGATGTTTTTTTTCTAGCTCTAATAATTGTTCAAAGAGCTTGTCGTATTCCTGATCAGGAATTTCTGGCGAATCGAGTTGATGGTAAAGGCGGTTGTGATGTTCAATCTGTTGGCGAAGGAGTTGTACTCTTTCTGTCAAATTGACAACGTTGTATTCGACAAGAAGAGCCATATCAAGCCGTCCAGATTGCGGTACTTACTTATGTTTAAGCACGGCGAGTTCAAAATCCTGAATACGTTGGCGGCAATGCTCTACCGTCTGACGGGTAAACACACTACGATTTTCATCCTTAAATTCACCATCTAGCGCGACCTTAATCGAGGCGGCAGTAGCCAGCATTATTTCGAAACTTTCCTTATTACCAAGACTGTTGGGAAGTTGCAGAAATAAACTGATTCCTGGTGTTGTGAAAGTATCCATGCTCGCCAGATTAAAGGTACCTGGTTTGACCATATTGGCCATGCTGAACATGACCGGACCACTTCCATCCACCTCAGCATGACGATGAAAAATATTCATACTACCAAGACGAAGTCCTTGTTTGAGCAAAACAGGCAATAAGTCAGCACCCGTAAAGTGTAACCCTGAGCGTGCCATAACATTGATTATGATGACTTCATGCGGACCCGTGTACACTTCTTGTGGTTCCTCATGCATAACGGTCGCGACTTTAAAACTTTCTTCTCTGAATAATTCGCCTTGATCTTTTTTGCTCAGCACTGGTTTTTGAAGTACAAACATGGGGCGTGAGGATACTACAGACGCCCATGGAGCAGGGCTTTGCTGATGCGGTGGTTTGGGTTTAGATCGCGATGCAATTGGAGCTTTTACTTTTAAAGGAGGCTCTACTTTAGAGTCAGAAAATGAAGGTACGCTTGCTACTGGTTTAACAGATGGTCTTGGCACTACCGGTATTGGCCGCATTTCTTCTAGAAGTTCGGCATTGAGCTCGGGGTCGTCACTGAAAGAATTCGTGAAGTCCTCAGCCATTTCATCTTCATCAAACTCTTTACCACCGAAACCTGGTTCTATGCGGCGGGCTTTTTGCTGGGTTCGTTTGAAACTGCCAGCCGCCCTATCGTAGGTATCCTGCAATAAAATTGGTTCATTTTCATAATCATCAGCAAATTCGTCTAACTCTTCGTCTAACTCTTCGTCTAACTCTTCGTCTAACTCTTCGTCTAACTCTTCGTCTAACTCTTCGTCTAACTCTTCGTCTAACTCTTCGTCTAACTCTTCGTCTAACTCTTCGTCTAACTCTTCGTCTAACTCTTCGTCTAACTCTTCGTCTAACTCTTCGTCTAAATCATTAGCAAAATCTTCAGTCAATTCCACATCAAATGCTAACAGATGTATATTTTCGTCTTCATCATCTACATCAAATTCCTGATCAGCATCATCAATGACCGCAGCCACTGCCGTTGTATGTAGGTCATGAGTGTGAATTTTAACGGTTGGCTCAACTACAAACTCGTCATCGAATCCATCGTCTAGTTCATCTTCAAAATCATCGTCCTCATCTAAATTTTCATCTAAAGCAGATTTATGTACAAATTTTTCTATACGTGGTCTATTCCTAGGTTTGGTAGGTTCAATGGTATCTGTAGCATCAAGCCCATAAATGTATTCTTCATTTTCCTGTTTTGCAGTATCTGCATCATCTAAACTTTCATCATCTTCAAAGTCATCATCTTCAAAGTCATCATCAGACAAACTTTCTTCCGTATTAAAATCATCAGCAGTGAACACTTCTTCGACCAAAGTTGATGCATAGACGTTAGTATGTTCAATATGGTCTTCTTCAACTTTTACTGTATCCATCAAAACGGGCACTGAACTGCTTTCGTTGTTGGACACTATTCGAACTTTATTAATTGATGGAAGTACAGTGGATTTTTTTCGAATAAGAGGGATTTCATGTTGCGACCTCTCCTTCCGGCGGGCACCGCCGTTGGGTAATTCCGACAAGTGTAATTCATCAATATGGATATCATCCAAGTGAATGCTCTTATCAATTTTAAGAATAACGCGATTACGACGGTCGCTTAATTTGCGACGTACAGCCTCAAGCAACGCCACTACAATGGCTATGATGACTAGAATGGCTAACAATTCCATCATTGGGATAGTGTCTTCGGCATTTGATTATTACATCGCAGCCAGTTCAGCAGCTTCATCAATATCTACGGCTACTAGCCGTGATACACCCGGCTCATGCATGGTGACACCTAACAATTGTTTGGCAGTCTCCATAGTGAGGCGATTGTGCGTGATGAAAATAAACTGGACAACGTTAGACATTTCTTTCACTAGTGCAGCATACCGCCCAACGTTGGCATCATCTAGTGGCGCGTCCACTTCATCTAGCATACAAAACGGGGACGGATTGAGTTGAAAGATTGAGAACACTAGCGCAATGGCGGTCATAGCTTTTTCTCCTCCACTGAGCAAATGAATTGTGCTGTTTTTCTTGCCAGGCGGCCGCGCCATGATCGTAACCCCTGTATCAAGAAGATCCTCACCCACCATATCGAGATAAGCATGACCACCACCAAATACTTTGGGGAACAACTCTTGCAGGCCATTGTTGATCTTGTCAAAGGTTTCTTTAAATCGTGTACGAGTTTCCTTGTCAATTTTACGAATTGCATTTTGTAATGTTTCAAGTGCTTTTTCTAACTCAGCATTCTGGGTATCGAGATACATTTTGCGTTGCGATTGAGTTGAATATTCATCAATCGCGGCAAGATTTATTGGCCCTAGTCGCTGGATACGAACAGTTATCTGTTCCAATTCCAGTGTGCAAGACTGTTCGGTACTTTCCGAAGGTAATGACGCAAGGACTTCAGACATCACGTAGTTATGTTCAACTAGTTGCTCCTCAAGCGCTGCACGCTTAACAGAGGACCCTTCTATGTTGAGTTTACGAGTGACCAATTCATCACGTATACGCTGACTGGCTTCCTGGGTTTTATTACGTATGCTTTCAAGTACGCGCAGTTGATGCTCGATGGTGTCCAACGTATTTTTGGCTTCCGTAAGTCGGTGTTCAACATCAAGCCGTGAGCTGAGTTTAGATTCAAGTTCCAGCTTGAGTGCGGGCAGCGGATCGTCTGTCGATTTAACATTCTCCAATAACTGATTGCGACGTAGAGTGTAGGAAGATACCTGTTGATTAACACGATCAAGAGTATTTTTAAGGGAATTAAGTTGTGCGAGCAAGGTTTGATGGCGCAGGGCAAGTTGATGTGCCTGATCTCTTTCAGTACGGGCATTTTGCCTAGATTGATCAAGTATACGGCGGTGATCATCGCGGCTGAGTAAATGTTGTTCGCGGCGCGCGTTGTCCATTTCCATCTGGTCTAGGGCAATTTGCAAAGCAGCTCGTGAACTGATGATGTTGGCTTGTTCTATTTGTAATTGTTTTTCCAGCTCGTCGATTTCCAGGCGCAAACGTTTTCGACGTTCGGTCACCTGTTCGATTTTCATTAGCCTAGAAGATCGATCAGAACTGTATTCGGTAAGCTGACGATTCACTTCACCTAACTTTTGGATGATGGTCTCTTTTTCCAGTTCCAGCATGCGTAACTGTTGCTGCTGCTTATCCGCTTCTTCAATACGTTGGTGAACGGTTTCCTGAATTAGGGAAATTTGAACATTTAGATCTGCTAGCTCTTCTTTGCGTTCAAGGATTCCTGCTTTTTCATCGAACCCTTTGGCTACTTTTAACCAGTTGCTACCAAGCCAAACTCCGTCGCGGGTGACAATAGATTCCCCACCTACTAGTTTGTCGCGCATAGCCAAGCCGTCAGCCAGACTTTCGGCTGCGTAGATCCCGGCCAGCAAGTCATTCAATGGTAAAGAGGAGGTGATTTTACTGCTTAAGACTTGGCTCGCCAGCGTGGATGCGCTGCTATCTTCGCTAATCTTGTAACTGTTAAGTTTGTTGTCACGCAGGATGAGATGACCTGCAGAGAAACTTTGCAGTGTATTTTTCAGTTGCTCTATATCAGCAACACAAATAGCTTGCAGGTGTTCACCAAGCACCGTCTCTACTGCCAATTGCCAGCCGTTCTGAACTTTGATGCTGTCGACCAAGCGTGAATTAGTGTCCAGTTTATTTTGCACCAGCCAGTGCTGACGCGATTTATCCTTGCTACCCAATGCTTGTTGTTGCAGTGCTTCCAATGAGGCTTGACGTCCCAGTAGAGTTTGTAGCGAATTACGGTCCTGACTCAGGCTGTTATTACATACTTTTAATTGTTGTCGAGTGGCATCAATGCTGGCATTGAGACCGGCACTTTGTTGTTCCAATGAACCCTGCTGCGTGCTGATTTGCACCAGATTATGTTCGAGTAATGCTAGTTTGTCGGTTTCGGGATCAGCCACAAGACTTTCAAGCTCACTGCCAAGCAAATTCTTGCGGGTTATGCCTCGCTCCACTATGTTTTCAAGATGATTAATCCGTTGCTGTTCCACTTCGGCTTTTCGCAAAGTGTTGGCAGCTTCGTGATTGAACTGATCCCACTCTAACTGCCATTGCTGCATTTTGGTTTCAGCTTGCTCAAGCCTAGCTACTGCCAGCTCTTCGCGGGCATTTGCGGATTCGAGCTCTGGTTCCAGCCTGTTGACATCTTCATCCAGCACCGTAATTTTATCGAGATCGGTTGTCAGCTCTGACTGCACGCGGGCAAGATTTTGAGTTGTATTGTGCAAATCTTCTTCAAGTTGTTGTTTGCGTTGACGCGCATAATCGATGTTTTGTTCGATGCGAGAAATTTCACTACCAAGGCTGTAAAAACTAGACTGTGTCTGCTGGTAACGGTCATTTGCTTCACTGCCCGCTACTCGTTGCATCTCGATTTCGGCTTCGGTGGCTCGATAACTGGCGATACTGGCTTCCAGTTGTATTTCGAGTTCAGTGATAACTTGTTGTGATATCTTCAATTCAGTGTCTAGATGATGCCAGCGTAATGTTTGCACTCGGGCAGTCATATCACGCTCTTCCTGCTTAAACTCCCTATACTTTTCTGCAGCTTTTGCTTGCCGTTGCAAATGTTGGAGTTGGCGCTCTAGTTCTTCACGAATATCAGTAAGACGCTCAAGGTTTTCACGTGTGCGACTGATGCGACTTTCGGTTTCCTTCCGGCGCTCCTTGTATTTGGAGATGCCGGCAGCTTCTTCAATGAAAACCCGTAAATCTTCAGGTTTGGATTCAATAAGGCGCGACACCATGCCCTGCTCGATAATCGAATAGCTGCGCGGGCCCAAACCAGTACCAAGAAAAATATCAGTAATATCGCGGCGGCGACACTTGGTGTTGTTAAGCATGTAGGTAGATTGCGCTTCGCTATTAACAACCCTTTTGATCGAAATTTCATTAAATGCCGCATATTCTCCTGCTATCTTTCGGTCAGAATTATCGAACAAGAGCTCAACTGATGCCTGACCAACCGGCTTGCGCGAGCTGGAACCGTTAAAAATTACATCCGTCATCTGTTCGCCACGGAGGTTTTTAGCAGAACTTTCACCCATGACCCAACGCACGGCATCAATGATGTTGGACTTACCACAGCCGTTAGGACCGACGATGGCGCAAAGATTGCTGGGTAGGTTTACTGTGGTCGGATCGACGAAGGATTTGAATCCTGCAAGCTTGATACTTTTCAATCGCATTGAGTGCGAAAATCCTTGTGTTTGATGGGCCCAAAACAATGGTGAGTGTAGCGTATAAAAGTAGCGAACTCATCAACAAATTTTAAGAATTCAGACAGGAAAATATAGTTGGACAGAGTACCGTTAAAAAGTATTTTTCAGTACCCGATCCAAAGCTCGAAACCACATTAACTTAAGATGACAATATTTTTATTATTAATACTCATCTTATTGAATAATAATAAATATTTATTATTAAAAATAGACAAATGAAACCTCTTTTTACTACCAGCAGGATTGTTATGTAGGTATTTTTTAATTACAGAATTTATAGCGTTAGCACGCTGCTTACCGCACTACAACAGGGGCTCAGTTAACCCATAAAGCAAACTGTTGCAGTTACCAATTGTAAAGATAAAAATAGGGGGCTAAATCTAAACAGAAAAAACCTAAAAATATCTAACAAAACAGCAAGCTTAACTATCAAACTTGCTGTTGGAAACACGGAGCTGTTGAGCTAATTCAGTACCACCTGCTGGCAGGATTGATCGATAAAATCACTTGGCTGCAACAGGTGCTGCGATGGTGGCAGGGTCCCAATGTTCGTCGCCTTTACCATCAACTATGCGCCACATGTCAAACCAAGTTGTGGAATAGGTTTCACCTGCTTTGGTCGGGTGGGGATAAGAGCGGGGAATTACGACAGTCACCAAATCACCGTCAGCAATCACTGCAACAATTGGGGTTGTAAGAGCATCACAGGTAGGTGTGCGTTGACGAGTTGATGTGAAAAAAGCGATGACACCTGGCAGCCCTGAAGCAACATTTGGATTATGTTGAATATACCTGTCACTCAACCAATTCCCAGCATCAGCCCAATGATTACATTGCAGTAGTTCGCGCATGATATGCAAGGCAACTTGCTTGTTGGCATTCAATTGCGGGTCTGCATCTGTAAACAACGATTCATCAGGCATACCAGTTACATTTTCTTGTGCAAACGCCTGCATGCTCAGTCCCAGTGTAAAGATACCGGTCGCGTAAGCTATTTTTTTTAGTATTTTGTGCATGTGTCACCTCGGTTGTGTTGGTTATTTAGCTTTAATTGATCCAGACATCCTTTTCAACCTACATCCTGATATGGCAACCCCACATAATTTCGTGCAATTGCCCGTAGTCCTTCCTCTGAACCGGTAAAATAATCCAGTTCCGCTTGTTGCATGCGATGGTCAAAATAGTTGTCGCTCATACGATGCAACATCGAAGTCATCCACCAGGAAAAACGTTCCGCCTTCCAAATACGGTCTAGACATAAGGGTGAATATTTTTCTAATAGATCTATGCGACCCTCACGATAGACCTTAAGTAAAATGCGGTACAGATAATTAACATCACTTGCAGCCAGATTGAGCCCTTTGGCGCCCGTTGGAGGCACGATGTGGGCTGCATCACCCACGAGAAACAACCGCCCATATTGCATAGGTTCGACCACAAAGCTGCGGAGACCAGCAATACTTTTTTCCAGTGAAGGGCCAGTTATAATTTCAGCGCTATATGGTTCAGGTAAGCGCTTTTTTAACTCATCCCAAAAGCGGTCGTCCGACCAATCCTCAACTTTGGCATCTAGTGGTACTTCCACATAATAACGGCTGCGAGTCATTGAGCGCATGCTGCAAAGTGAAAAACCGCGCTCATGGGCGCCGTACACTATTTCATGTGAAACGGGCGGTGTGTCAGCCAAAAGTCCCAACCAACCAAATGGATAAATTTTTTCGTATTCATGGCGAATGTTAGCTGGTATAGCGTCTCGTGAAATACCCCGGAAGCCATCGCAGCCAGCAATATAATCGCAATCAAGTCGTTCTTTTATGCCATTAACACTGAAAGTTAGATAGGGATGATCTGTAATCGGTTGATGAATTTCAGCGTCCGTTACGTCGTATAAAGTTAAGGCAGCGGCAGCAGTACGTGCTGCCATCAAATCACGAGTCAATTCAGTTTGACCGTAAACCATTACGGTTTTGCTCTCGGCGTATTTGCCCAAATCGATACGACGACTCATGCCACCAAAGGCTATTTGCACACCCGTATGAACTACGCCCTCGTGATCCATGCGTTTACCAACACCGGCTTCGCGCAACAAACTCACTGTACCCTCTTCAAGCACACCCGCACGAATTCTGCTCAGAACATAGTCAGGTGAACGCCGTTCAATGATGACATTGGAGATGCCTGCATTTTGCAAAAGCTGCCCCAACAAAAGCCCCGAGGGGCCAGAGCCGATAATTGCTACTTGGGTACGCACGAAACCTCCTGCTTGTTTAAAAGTCAAACTAGACACAATCGTGGGAGTATAACATTCACATTACGGCCATTTCTTCATACCTTTTATTAACACTTTATGAGGAGAAACTAAGGGCTATTCGTTAATGATGATTGCTTGCAATCTCTTTATCGTTGATCCAATTTGCTCGAGGTCAAAACCACGCTGCAGTAGGAAACGCTGCCAACGAAGGCGTTCGTCAGCAGTGGGCTTAGTTATTATTTTGAATTTCCGCTGTAATGCTTCAGCACACAAAAACTCCCAGTCTGGACCCATTTCGTAAAGGGCAGATTTGAGTAGTTCTTTGGTAAGTTTACGGGAATAGAGCTCAGCAGCGATTTTGAGCGGGCCAAAGCCGCGCGAACTTCTGTAACGTACGTACGACTGAGCAAACCGCTGATCTGATTGCAGATTTTCGTCTTGTAAGCCATGTAAAACAGGCACAATTAAGTCTGCCACAGCAAGATCAGGAAATTTTTCTACCAGTTTTTGTAATAATTCGTGAAAGGAATGTTCCCGGCGTGCCAACAAATTCATGGCGGCACGCCGTACTATGACATGAGGAGATTCGGGGGCAGTTAAAGGATTCATTCCTCCGCTAGAACTGGTATTTACAGTTCAACTTTGTCTTCAATTTCGACTACCGCTCCAGATTTTGAAGCACTCGCCGGTGCAGATTTACCTGGTTTATCTAACAATAATGCGCGTAATTTGCCTTCAATTTCTTTGGCAATAGCCGGATGCTCAGCAAGATAGGCCATCGAATTTTTTTTGCCCTGTCCAATCTTTTCACCTTTGTACGCATACCATGCACCAGATTTATCGACCAGATTATGCGCCACCCCTAGATCAATGATTTCACCGTTGCGTGAAATGCC
>Ga0209190_1000982_pt1 | contig 20329 bp, 14 predicted proteins | sample M_140205_XF_Meta_FD_187315 | JGI IMG/M metagenome (GOLD analysis project Ga0209190, IMG submission 187315) | Freshwater microbial communities from Lake Montjoie, Canada to study carbon cycling - M_140205_XF_MetaG (SPAdes) (version 2) | ecosystem: Environmental > Aquatic > Freshwater > Lake... | reverse complement strand
CGCCGCGCAAAAAGCCATCATTACTTGCCCCTTGGAACCGTTCTAAGGCGGTCAAAGCACCCGAACCCGAACCCGAAAAAATCACAATCCTTGAATCCGAGTCTGTCGCGGAAGCAGAGCCAGAGTCAAAAAATTCAACACCGCCTAAAGAAGTTGAGCCTCCCAAACTGAAGCTCGGAATCAAGCATTCAGGAACAGAAAATGATTTGTTGTTAGGCTCTGCTCCACGTGGTCGATTTGAAGGGGAAAAGCCTAATGATTTCGAAGGTGAAGATCTCGATCTTCCTCCTTTTTTGAGAAAGAAAAAATAAATTCAAATGCAGGAATTAAAACAATTTGAAATTCCAGGCCGTCTTTCTTTCATCGAGGGAGAGGGAGGACTTCTCAAGATTGTGATCGATACAGCATCTAGCGATGCAGAAATTTACCTGCATGGTGCGCACATCACCCATTTTCAAAAAAAGGGGGAGGAACCGATCTTGTTCATAAGTGCTGCTAGCGATTTTGCGTTGGAGAAACCAATCCGTGGTGGGGTTCCAATTATTTTTCCGTGGTTTGGTCCGCGTGATGGACTCCCAGCTCATGGGTTTGCCCGCTTGTTAGCGTGGACTCTTCGCGAGACAACTCAGATGCCCGACGGATCGGTGTGTCTCTGTTTTTGTATGCCAACCACGGAACTCTATGACGTAGAGTTCAGGGTCACGATCGGGGATTGTCTGTCGATGGAGCTTTCTATACGTAGTTCCCAACCAAAAGAAGTTGAATTTGAAACCTGTCTTCATACTTATTTTAACGTTAGTTCGATCGATGAAATTTTAATCTGCGGGCTACGGAACGTCAGCTACATTGATAAAATAGATACTAAGGTTTGCGTAGAAACCGCGCCTGCCATTGAGATTTCTAGCGAAGTTGATCGTGTGTATTTTGATACCCCTACCACTGTGGAAATTGAAGATCGGGGTTTTGGTCGTAAGATTTTCATCGAAAAATCCATGTCGAATTCAACGGTTGTTTGGAATCCATGGATTGAAAAATCGATGCGTATGCCTGACTTCTGCGACGACGAGTATCAGCAAATGGTCTGTGTAGAGTCGGGAAACGTAGCGAAAAACCAAATCGTTCTGAAACCGAGAGAGACCGCGGTGATGAAAGTGGTGGTGAAAAGTGAAAAACTGCCGACTTGATTTTGACAAGCTGTCGCCTTCTCAGTCCCTGATGTCCGTCAAAGCCACATGGAAAATTAGCGCCGCCGTGATGGCGAGTCGAGTCCTTGGCCTTGCTCGTGAAATGATGTTCGCTGGCCTCTTTGGTGGAAGCAGATGGATGGATTGTTTCTATCTCGCATTTAGAGTGCCTAACCTATTGAGAGATCTTTTTGCCGAAGGTGCATTATCGCAGGCTTTTGTGACAACGTTTTCAAAAAAGTTAAAAGCTGAGGGTCAAGATTCTGCGTGGTTGTTGGCGAACAAGATGATGACGCTAACAGCGGTATTCATGAGCGGAATAACTTTGTTAGGTATTTTGGCTGCTCCTTGGATTGTAGATCTGCTGACATCGCTCTCTCGCAGTGGCAGCTCTCCGCGCGCCTATATGCCGCAGGAGATCGCCTTAATGATCTTAATGGTTAGAGTGATGTACCCCTTCATCTTGCTTGTATCGCTCGCCGCGCTGGTCATGGGGATGTTGAATGCAAAGAATGTCTTTGGCATACCGGCTCTTTCATCGTGTTTTTTTAATCTAGGTTCGATGATCGGTGGTGCGGCGTTCGGGTACTGGATGGATCCTAAGTGGGGACCTCAAAGTTTGGTCGGTTTTTCCATCGGAGTCGTGATTGGCGGTCTAGCACAATTGGCTTGTCAGTTTCCAGCTTTACGAAGAGCTGGGTATCGATTCGTGGCAGATTTTCAGTGGAGGGATTCTGGAGTAAGGCAAATTTTGAGGCTGATGGGTCCAGCGGTGATCGCTGCATCGGTGGTACAAATCAACGTGGTGGTGAATTCAGTTTTTGCCTTCGGTGTGGGTGAGGGTGCGGTTAGCTGGCTGAGTTACGCTTTTCGTCTGATGCAACTTCCGATCGGAGTTTTCGGGGTGGCGGTAGCGACGGTCACTTTGCCTGCGCTTTCGCGGGCGGCAGTGAGCGGTGTCACTGAAGATTTTCGTTCCACATTGGCAAAGGGCCTGCGGCTGGTGGCATTTCTCGTGTTGCCATCAACATTGGGTTTGGCGTTGTTGGCGGAGCCTATTGTTAGTGTGCTTTATGAGCGAGGACACTTCGACGTTGAAGATCGATTACAGACTGCGGCGGCATTGCGTGCTTATGGTTACGGCCTGTTATTTTATGCATGGCTAAAAGTATTGCAGCCCGCATTCTATGCAATTGATAAGCGTTGGTTACCGATGTTAGTGAGTATTTTTGCACTCGCGCTCAACCTTAGCTTCAACTATTTTTTTGTCTTTGTGGTCAAGTGGGGGCAGGAATCTCTTGCACTAACCACGAGTATCACCGCAGCGATTAATTTCGTAATTTTGTTTTTTGCGATGCGAAAATTCGCAGGTGACCTTGGGATAGCTGAGCTAATGAAACTACTTTTGAAAATCGGAGTTTCAGGCGGTGTGATGGCCTGCGTCTGTGTGTTGGCGAATCATCTTTTATTCAAGAATTTGACCGAGATACCTTTTGCCATGAAGGTGATCTGGCTTAGCCTAACGATTGGGGTGGCAGCAGGGGTCTACTTTGTGATGACTAAAGTATTGAAGGTCACGGAGGCGGAAGATGCGTTGGCGATGCTCAGCCGCAAATTACGAAAATAAGGCGTATCTCGTAGTATCGTTATTCACGCATTGAGCATTTCTACCGCCGCCGATTTTAGATCGCTAAGTTTATCACGTTGCGGCGCGGCGCCACGGGCTTGGTCAGGCTTTCCGCCACCTTTGCCGCCAGCGAGAGCAGCAAGATCACGGAGTAAGTCGCCGGCTTTGAGGCCTGCTGCCAAGGCTTCATCACCGCAGTAGGTAGCGAGATGGAGTTTTTCTCCGTCGTCGACGATGAGGAGGGCGGGGCCGGCGAATTGTTTTTTCTTAAGCCCGTTTTGGAGTTCTTGGAGTAATGAGGCGTCGGACTCGAAGGAAACAATGATTGGATTACCTAACACAATGAGTTCGGCGAGGGATTCGTCGGCAAGCGTGGCGGCTTGGGCAGATTGGATTTTCTTGATGCGCTTCTCGACCTCGATGGCTGCGGCTTGGGTTTCCTCAAGCGTCCGCTGACCGTGGCTGAAGGTGGCGTTTATCTGTGAAATATCCGCGCGCTCCGCAAGCATAGCTCCCATAATATGAGGGAAATCGTTGACGGTGACTGCTTCCTCGCCGAGCGAAGTTAGCTTTTCGTTAGCGGAGTGAAGTTTGGCGCGTGCGATCTTGAAATCGTGGGCCCATTTCTCGACAGACTCGTTCAGATATGACCATGCGGCATTGCCACAGACAGCTTCGATACGCCTAACGCCGGATGCGATTGCTCCTTCGGATTTGATTTTGAAAAGGCCGACCTCGCCGGTATGACGAACGTGGGTGCCACCGCAGAGTTCCTGCGAGTAGCCATTGAGCGCGTGGGCTTCGCCGCCGATCTGGACGACGCGGACGAACTCGCCGTATTTGTCTCCGAAGAACTGCATGATGTCTGGGCGACCCTTAATGGAAGCGTGGGGGACTTCTCTCCAACTAACAGAATCGTTGGACTTAATTGAGGCGTTTACTTGTTCCTCAATGGCGGCAATTTGTTCAGGTGTGACGGCGGCACTGTTGAAGTCGAAGCGTAGTCGGTTTTCATCGACTGAGGAGCCTTGCTGCGCGGCGTCAGCGGAGACGACTTCGTGAAGTGCCCAGTGCAGAAGGTGTGTGGCGGTATGGTGAGCTTCGATTGGACGGCGGCGTTGTGGATCTATCTCTAGGGTAACTTTTTCGCCTACTTTTAGTGAAGCTGAAGTGTGGACGATGTGGGCACGGGCTTTGCCGATTTGCTGCGTTCCGGTGATTTCAATTTTTTGGGCGTTATTTACGAGATTTCCCGTATCGCCGGCTTGACCGCCCATCTCAGCGTTAAAGACGGTCTGGTCAGTGATGATGAATAGCGCGTCTTCCTGTGGATGAATTTCGAGGATGGTGGCCTCGACGGAATCATTTTCGAATCCTATGAATGCGGTGACGGCTTCTGTGGAGATATCGAGGGCGCGGACGACAGTAGATTTTTGCGCGGCGCGGGAGCGTTCTTGTTGTTCTGTCATCAGATGCTCAAAACGAATCATGTCCACGGTGAAACTTCGCTCGGCGCAAAGCAACTCAGTGAGGTCGATTGGAAAGCCAAAGGTGTCGTAGAGTTCGAAAGCGACATCACCGGAAACGCAGTTGTTTTTCATATCGGGCATCGCGTCTTCAAAACGTTTAAGTCCCCGATCTAGCGTCTGATTAAAACTTGCTTCTTCCTGCTCAAGGGTTTGGCGTACTACATCATGGCGATTTTGTAACTCTGGGAAAACTCCGCCCATTTCGCTAACAAGTGTTTCTACGAGTGCGCCGAAAAATGGCTTTTCTCCGGAGAATCCGAGTTGGCGACCGTATCTCACTGCGCGACGGAGGATGCGGCGGAGAACGTAGTTGCGACCGTTGTTGCCGGGCATGATTCCATCCGCGATAGAAAAGCTAAGTGTACGCAAGTGATCCGCAATGACCCGGAAAGCGATCGCGGATTTCATTTCTTCAGTGAAGAGGGAACGGTCAGCGCCGAGTTCTGGGTAAATATTGACGTAGGTTTTTCCGCTGAGTGTTTCTAATTTGCGAAAGAGTGGTTGGAAGACGTCGGTGGCGTAGTTAGATGGCTTGATTGAAAAGTCAGTAAACCCCTTGGTGTTCTGAATGATCGAACAGGCGCGTTCGAAGCCCATGCCGGTGTCGACGTGCTTGGCCGGAAGCTCACGGAAACTGCCATCGGCCTCTGCGTTGTATTGAATAAAAACGAGATTCCAGATCTCGATGCAGAGGTCGGAGTCGTTGTTGACGAGATTGCGACCAGTAGCAGGATTTCCTTCAGGTGTTAGATCAACATGCAGTTCTGAGCACGGGCCGCAGGGGCCGGTTTCGCCCATCATCCAAAAGTTATCTTTGACGTTGCCATGGACGATTTGCAATGCGGGGTCGCAGCCTTTTGAAATGAACAAGGCGGCCCAGATGTCGTAGGCTTCTTGATCAAAATTTCCAGGATCACCCTGTTTTGGCGCATAGACCGAGGCATAGAGGCGGTGGGCGGGTAGGCCCCATCGTTCGACGACGAGTTCCCATGCCCAAGCGATGGCTTCCTTTTTGAAGTAATCCCCAAACGACCAATTTCCTAACATTTCAAAAAATGTGTGGTGGTAAGTGTCGTAGCCGACGTCTTCGAGATCGTTATGTTTTCCTCCAGCACGAATACACTTTTGTGTATCGGCGGCGCGAGGTGGTGAGTAGGGGGCTTTCTCGACGCCGAGGAAGTAGGGTACGAAAGGGTTCATCCCTGCATTTGTAAAAAGCAAACCCGGTGACTGCGGAAGCAGCGAAGCAGATGGAACGACGGTGTGATGCTTCTCATTGAAAAAATCGAGGAAGCTTTGGCGAATCTCTGCGGCGGTCATGGTCGGTTACTGGGAAGATAGTCAGGGAGCAAGGTGTCTTCCTTAGCGTTCCATCGTGAGACGCGGTAGCTGCAGAGACAAACAGAACCTTAAGGATGCAGGAGAGCTAGGGGGGGTGTAAAGCCTCGCGGGAGGGAGATTTTTTATCCTAGTAATCGGCAGAGGTTATGGTTCCTCCTCGACCGCTTGGGCGCGGGGGATGGTTGGCGAGATTTCCTCTGCGATGGGTGTGGCCTTTGGAACTGAGTCCGCTTCGATTATGACTGCGGATTCTTTGACGACACTTGCTTTGGGCGGCGGGGTCTCATTTACAGGAAGTGCGCGTAGGGGTCTGACGAGCACGGCCTTGCGTGCTGGTACCTCTTCGATAACGGCCGCTTTTTGGGGAATTATTTTTAATTGATCCTTGGTCGGTGGCGTCTTGCGCATGCGGATTTCTACCCGCCGATTGATTTTCTGCTCCTCGGCTGCGCCGGTGATGACTAGTGGTTCATAACGCCCGAAACCACGCGTCATGATTTTAGAGGCGTCCATCCGGAGTGAGTTGACTAGGTAAAATTTGACCGCTTCGGCTCGTTTGATTGAGAGGTTTAGATTGAAATCGTCTCCCCCTAGGAGATCGGTATGGCCCTCGATCCAACAGTAGAGGTTTGGGTTTCTATCTATCAGCAAGCCAAGTTTCATAAGTCCTCCCTTGGCGCTTTCGCGCAGTTCGAAGCTGTTATAGTCGAAAAGCAAGTCGCTCGGTAGCATCGTTTTTTTTCCTAGCAAGACATTGGGAGGAAGACCTAGCAGATCGTCTAAGGAAGCGATCCCATCAAGCGTGCCATTCTTTGCTTTTCCGTTTGCACCCTTACGAATAAGCGCTTCTGTAAAATTGCCAATTTCTGAATCATCCACTTGTTCGTTGCCCGGATCCACGGTGATCTGGCCAACTTCTGCGGGCTTAATGTTAGTAGGTTCACGGCCAAGTTCGGGCAGTTCTGCATCGATCTCAAACCCCAGTGATGACTCGGGCATTGCGGCTTCTGGGCTGCCTTCTCGAGCGGGATTTTGTAAACGCAGTGCATACTCGGCCTCGATGAGTTCGGGCTTGATGTCAATCTCCTGATCTTTCGGAAGAACGGCCAAAAGATCCACTACATTTAGCAAAGATTTAGTTTCTACTGGGGGGGTGATAACTTCTTCGGGCGCCAGATTTGTCTCGCTTTCCATTGGCGGAATTTCCACTTGTCGGACGTCGATAGACTGGGTGCTAATTTCTTCGGTCGATTGGATGCCAAATACGATTTTCATCCGATCGAGCGCAAAAAAAACGCTCAGGTGCAACAGAATTGATACAAGCATCGCCGCCGCTGCCCACCAACCCAAGTGGTCCTGATCCGGCAAGCGGTAGCCCCTGTCATCTCTAGATTCACTCCATAAATAGCCGTCGACCATGGAGTTAGTGTACTTGGATCTTATGTTCTGGCAACCACATGAAGATTTGATTATTTTGAAATTGGCATCTTGCCTGCTGAAGACTAAAGAAATCAAGCTTATGGCTATAGAAAAGAAGATGGCAAAAAAGACGACTCCTACGAGGAACGACGCTCCCAGTGTAAAAACTAAGACTGAAACGTCAAAACCTGTGGTAAACAAGGCGTTGAAAGTTACTAAAAAGGCAGTAGCAAAAAAGTCCGCGGCAAAGAAAACGGTGACCCAAAAATTGATTTCAACGCCGGCTAAAAAAATACTATCCACCTCAAGCGCCAATAAACCTTCCAAAAAAGCGGTCATGCCCAAGCCATCTCTCGATGCAATCGCAAAGGCGGCGTATCTAAATTACCGCCGGCGGATCGAGAATGGGATGCCGGGTAATTCTCAAAGTGATTGGTTAGAGGCTGAACTCGGTTTTAAGAATTGAACCTGAGTAGCTGCAACTTGATTTTTTCCGACTTGGACAAGAGATTCATTTAACTCCAAAGTCCGCCTCGTGACCTCCTGCTCTTCACTTGGTATCGGCTTGGCTGGATTCGGAACCGTAGGCTCCGGCGTCTGGAACACCTTGCAGCGTAATAGCGACCTCATCACCAGACGCACCGGTGGCGGCGTCTCTTTGCACATCGCGAAGATCCTCGTTCGAGACCTCGCGAAAATTCGCTCTACGACTTCCAAGGTGGATTCAGAGATTTTCACTACGGACTGGAAATCACTCGTTGCAGATCCATCCGTAGAAATAGTCGTCGAACTCATCGGAGGGACGTCGGACGCATTTGAAATCGTGGTTGCTGCTCTCCGTGCTAGAAAACCTGTTGTCACCGGAAATAAGGCTCTGCTTGCCGAGCGAGGTGTCGAGCTGTTCGCGATTTCAAAAGAGATGGACACGCCGATTCACTTTGAAGCAGCGGTCGCTGGCGGTATTCCGATCATTCGAACAGTGCTGGACTCGTTCATTGGTAATCAAATCCACTCCTTCACTGGAATCATCAATGGGACATCTAACTTTATTCTCGGACGCATGACGGATGGAGGGTTGACTTTCGAAGTCGCGCTCGCCGAGGCACAGGCGCTTGGCTATGCTGAGGCAGATCCAGCGCTTGATGTGAATGGATGGGATGCTGCTCACAAAGCCATTCTCTTGGCTACGCTTGCATACGGTTTTCCTATCGATCCAGCGGCGGTTCACGTAACTGGCATCGAGCAAGTCCGTCCAGCAGATATCAGCTTTGCTAAAAAATTGGGTTACGTTGTGAAGTTGTTAGCGGTGATTCGAGAACACGAAGACCGCTCAGTTGAACTGCGTGTCCAGCCTTCATTCATCGCTAAATCTAACATTCTTTCCTCAGTGCATGGTGTTTTCAATGCGGTCGCTGTGCACAGTGACGCTGCGGGAGAATCACTATTTTACGGTCATGGTGCAGGGCAAGATCCTACCGCATCATCTGTGGTGGCAGACTTGGTAGAAGCCGCGCGCTTCCTAGGCTCGGCTTCTGGGCATCGTGGGTTTCTTCCCTATCGCGACAGTGGTAGGATTCTCCCAGTTGGAGAAACGACTACGGCATATTACGTTAGATTTGACGTCATCGACCGGCCCGGAGTGATTGCTGAAATTGCAAAAGTATTGGCCGATCATCGGATTGGTATTTCTGGCACTCATTCACCGGTCGACCCTGCCAACCCAGACGCAGAATTCGTGGATATGGTTTTCATGCTCCATAGTTGTCCATTCGGCGAATTGCAAATCGCGCTTTCGGTCATCGAAACACTGGATTGCATCAACAGTGCACCAGTGGTTTTTCGAATAGAAAATTACTGATAGAGAACTCTATCAATTTATTCACGAATCAGTTTCCAGACAGGTTCGGAAAGCGGAAGTGACTGAGGACTTTATAGTCGAAAAGTGAGTTTTCCCATTTCACTCCAGCGCCCATGTTGTGCACGACCCAAGCCTCTCCCGAACGGTTGCTTGGACCAGGAACGATAATGCCAATGTGTTTTTCGGCGTTGCCTAATTCCCAGACGACGACATCGCCGGGAAGGTAATCGTTACTGTTACGCGAAGGTGTCAGGGATAGCCCCTTGTGTTCAAAAAACCGTTGCAGGTTGGCCACACGGCGGTGATCGATATTTGTGTCTGGTTCGGTTGCACCCCAGAGCCCTGGATAGCCGCGAAAATTTTCTGTAATATCTTCATGGACAAGTACTTGAAGATCAATATTAACGCTGCGATAGCAACGCACTACGACGTCAGCGGCGACCCCTCTTTTTGCGGGCAAATCGCCGTTCGGATAATCGATTTTGTAATACGATGGATCGTAAGTCACCGACTCACTGGAATGCGCCAATGCCGCGGCAGCGAGATTAGATCCGAAGTTTTTGGAGGATTTTAGAGATGAAATCAGCACGTCGGCATTTTCTAGCGAAGTGGTCACCTGAGTTGCCTTGAGAAAAGGCAGCAAAGGCCTACCAAACCAGCAACTTAGGCTAACCGCGATTACGATGATCACCCACCCGCCAAAGAAATTGCGACGCTTCGGCTTCTGCGGCCGTGGTCCGATGTATTCAATCGTACTGTAAAAATCTGAGCGCTTGCGTGGCATGTATGACTTCGTTGAGAAATGAATAATCAATTCATCTTGAGAATCCAACTGTTTTTTAAGATTTCCAATTATTTAAGTGAGATACCAAAGCGTCTTCGCTCGACAGAAATTCTTACGCACATGCAGACTCTCGGGCATGACGGTTTTTACCAGCCCACAGCGGTTGATTTGGGGTGAATTAGATGTTCCGCTTTTTGGTTTGGCGAAGGATCTAGATGGAATTCTGCTACAAGAACCAGCAGCATTTTCTCTCGTCGTGGATGCGCAGCACTTATGGTTTATCGCCAGTCATCGCAAAAGCGCTCGACTTCACCCGCAAGCTCGCCCCGGTCGATTTCAAGCTGAGTTGTGGCGGCACGATGTCGCAGAATTGTTTCTTTTTGATCCTGTCAGCGGTCGATACTTTGAATTCAATTTAGCACCCAACGGCGCTTGGTGGACTTGCGAATTCATTGCCCCACGAGTTCGGGCTGACTTAGCAGAAATTGCGATGCCCGAAGTGGCAACGTTTTCGGAGTTAGCTGCTGATGGCTCTTGGGTCGCTGCTATGGCGATTCCAGTCGAGCTATTAAATGCGCGTCTCAATTTTGGTAATGAAACCTACGTCAACGTGACAATGATTCTTGAATCACCTGTACAAAAATTTATCAGCGCCACGGACTTAGGACCTGGTGAACCTAATTTTCATCAACCTGCACAGTTTTCTAAAATCTGTTTTCAACCGTTACCAGTCTGAACTTTATTTTCAACGAGCGCGAGATCACGCCTTGGCTCATCCTTCGATCTACGATAGAAAATTTGAATGGTTAGACGTTTCCAAATCGAAGACATGGTTGCGCAAGACGCTGCAGGCATCGTCTTTCGAGCATTGGACAGACAAACGGGGGAGCTTGTCGCAATCAGAAGATTTCTTCCATTTGGTGTGAATGGTGGCGGACTGAGTGACGAGGAACAGGCTGAGTATCAAGTCGTAGTCGAGCGACTTTGTGCGATCCGCCATCCAGCGATGCGTTCGGTCATCGGAGGCGGGTGTGATGCGGTAGATGGCATGCCTTATTTGGCTACCGAGTGGATTGAGGGGATTTCAGTTCACACACTCATTGAACGAAAGCGCCTTACTTTGCCTGAAACGATTCACACAATCGTTCAAGCACTCGAAGTTTGTGAAGAAATCTCACATGTTCTCGAAAGGGAGGCTGTTTGGATTGAGGTCGATGTCCGTTCAATTATCATCGGCGCGCAGGAAGACGGACGTCCGCTTACATTTGGAATTTCTCCGCTAAAATGGTTAGGTAAACATGATGGACAACACGGATTAGATTCAATTGTTAGTTTGACAGAAGAACTTATGGGTTGGAGAGGGAAAACCATACACGCCCATGAAAGTGGAGGGCTCGGTGGTTGGTTAAAATGGCTTCATCGCGCAGCAAAAACCACAACACTATCCGAAGCGAAGCGGCATCTACTTCAATTATCGGACATAAAATCGTCAGTCCCCACCAAACGTATATTATCACCCGTCACTCACGCTCATTACGAAAAAGCTATCAAACGCAGGTCAAGCATACCTTTCGTAATCGGAGCCATCGTGGTACTTTCTGCAACGGGCCTAACGGGGTGGTGTTTGATTTGTTGGAATCACTCGGAGCCGTTCTGGCCGGCTAACTGGAAATTATTAGATTTTAGCACTGAAAAAACAGTAAAAAACTCTACTTCATCACTACGCAAAAAAAAGCAAGAAGCGACCAGTCGCACAGAAGTTTTTAATATTGCTGATTCCGTTCTTTTTCTAACCATGGCTGGTCAAGAAGTTACGCTGGGTGGGGTGCTCGAAGGGTTCAAATATTCGAACTCCCACGCAACGCTTTACCTGATTTTCTCAAAGGACCCGCCTAACGACCAAGTACGAGGTGCTGTCATCGTAAAAAATGCTTCGTCGGACACTAAAGAAAAAGAACTCACCTCACTGGTTGGTAAAAGAATTACGCTTCGGGGTAAAATCCGAATCGAATCATTCACCAACAGACCGATTGTTGTGATTGAAAAACGCTCAAATATTCAAGAAGTCAAATGAGCGCATTCAGTGACTCAATATTATTTTTCAGCGACCGCTTGCCAACTCACTTCCTTGGCGTCCTTCCACAAGTCTTCTAACGTATAATATTCACGCAGTTCTTCGTGCATCACGTGAACCATTACGTCGATGTAATCCAAAACCACCCATTTTGTATCGGCCTTGCCCTCGGTCATGTGAGGTTTTGAGCCATGCAACTCCTCCACCGAACCAGCGACATCGCGCAAAATCGCCCGCAACTGCGGCATCGAAGTACCTGAGCAAACAACCATGTAATCAGTTAGGGTTGAAATCCCTCGCATATCGAGTACGCGAATGTTTTCAGCCTTCACTTCATCTGCTGCCTTCGCGCAAGCTAGAGCTAATTCTTCACCTTTAATTGCCATAATTTCCCTCGGGGAGCGAAATAGTAAGGCGGGTCGACCGATCACACCAACTCAAAATTTAAACAGAAAATCCGCTTACGCACACCAAGCGCTGCTTCGATTCAGTTTTGCTAGCAAATTGGTCGGTGAATGTTGCCAATAGGGTGAAAATGAAAGATTATTGAGATCAGATGCACGAGTTGAGTCCATTGCAGCGTGTGATGTTGCGAGATTCGTTGGCTGCGCCGAGTGCTGGGTATCACGTGGAACAGGTTGAGATCGTCTTCACTCCCGGAACTTGGCGCGGTCAAGTATTGTCGGCATGGGCGGAAACTGTTGCGCAAACAGAAGCTCTACGTGTTTCATTTTTGACTGATGACGATTCATGCGGTGAGATAGAATTCGTGAATTCCTTAGAAGCATGTCAATTCGATGAAGGCTATGACGATTCTTGGTTAGCGAAGGATCGACTTCGCCCGCTTCTTATTCCGCATCGGCCTCCATGGCGTGCAGGATATTGGCCACAGGACGGTCGCTTCATTTGGACTTTTCATCACGCATTGTTAGATGGTCGTTCAATCGCTGCAGTACTACAAAATTTTTGCCAACGGCTCATAGGACAAAATGGTACAAATCTGAGTTTAACAATCTGGAAAAAGCCTTCATCGGCGGAACTGAAATTGGCGACGGAATTATTTAATGATGAGTATCCAGAACAAGATTTTAGAACGTTAGATTTTCTTCGGGTCGATTCTGAGAATGGTCTGGCATTGAAATTTATGGGCCACGACTTTAGAAGAAGAATTGATTTATTTGCTGCCACAATAGATGTCACTGTAGCTACTGTTTTGGTTTGGGCGTGGGGTCAATCACTGGCAGATGAGATTGGAGTTGATTCCGTAGTGGTCGAGCAAGTGAGATGCGGTTCCCCGCAACAACATAAGGCAGGATTTATCATGCAAACGCTCCCCATTGTCATCCCCAAGATCGTTGAAGAGCAGAATGTGGTTATTTCTATCAAGTTGTTTCGCGAGCAGCTTTTGGCAATGCGAGCGATTGAAAATGTGACTCGAGGTGATTTCCCTTTTGGAGTTTTCCCTGATGTGAACCATGTTGCCAACAGCGTCATTATGATCGAGCATGGAACACTTCAATACGTCGTAGGATTTAGTGAAGTGATCGAATCGCTTGTGCTTCATGAGAATAAGGCAACCACTCTCTCGGCCACTGCACATATTATGCCAGATCTACGGTTGGAGGTTGAGGGGCCGGGGAGGCACGTGATGCTTAAAGCTTGGATTGAAAGTTTGCAAAAGCTGCTGACTCAGGACTGGAGAGCCTGAATCGAATTCTATGAGTTTGGTCATCAACTTGGTGGATCCATCTAGGGGCACACGAATAAAGATGGCGTTTCCAGCGGCGCATGGTTTAAACTTCCACAGTCATCATCATGCGTCTTGCTGTTATCAATCTCGTTGGCCTTTCTAAATCACTGTTAGGCGATCATATGCCTGGGTTGAAAAATTTTGCGGAAAAAAATGGGCTTCAGTCCTATCAACCTGCATTTCCCGCGGTCACTTGCACGGCGCAATCGTCGATCATCACCGGCACTTCGCCAACCACTCACGGGGTGGTAGGGAATGGGTGGTATGATCGGGAATCATCAGAAGTGCGGTTTTGGAAGCAAAATAATGCCATCGTTCGTGGTGAGAAACTATGGGATAAGCTGCGGCGAGAGATTCCGGGATTTACCTGCGCCAAATTGTTTTGGTGGTATAACATGCATTCATCCGCGGATTTCTCCATAACGCCGCGCCCACTTTATCTCGCAGATGGTCGCAAGGTTTTCGATGTGCACACGCAACCTATGGCTATGCGTGAGGAGATTAAAAAAGATTTGGGACCGTTCCCATTTCAAGCATTCTGGGGACCTGCGGCCGGGATCGAGTCATCCGAGTGGATCGCCGCCTCCGCGAAATGGGTGGAAGAAAAATACAGCCCTACGCTAAGTTTGGTCTACCTGCCACATCTCGACTACCCACTTCAAAAAGACGGGCCGCTAGCTCCTAATATTCCCGAGGAGTTGCGAAAGATCGATACCCTCGCGACCGACCTCATCGCATTTTATGAAGCGCGCAATATCCGTGTGTTAGTGCTTTCTGAGTACGGCATCTCGCCCGTGACTCAGCAGATTCATTTGAACCGATTGTTTAGAAAAAAAGGCTGGATTGAGATCAAGGACGAACTCGGACTTGAGTCGATCGATTTTGGTGCGTCGCGTGTTTTCGCTATCGCCGATCACCAAGTCGCACACATTTACGTTAATGATTTTTCACTGGAAGATGAAGTTCGGGCGATGTTGGAAAATACCCCAGGGGTGGAAGAAGTTAGAACAGCGGCACAAACTTGGGGCCAAGGAATCGCGTCCAAGCGCGGAGGTGAATTCATTGCCATCGCATCTTCGGATGCTTGGTTTACTTACTACTTTTGGGAAGATGATAAGTTAGCGCCTGACTACTCACGCACGATTGATATTCACCGTAAATCTGGCTATGACCCGTGCGAGCTTTTTATTGATCCGGAGATTTCATTTCCAAAATTACGAGTCGTGTGGTTTCTAATAATGAAAAAACTGGGATTTCGTGGGTTGTTAAAATTGATCCCTTTGAATGCGTCACTCGTCAAAGGATCACATGGTAGAGACCAGGTGACAGAAAATGAATTGCCAGTCTTGTTAGGAACGACCTATTCGGTTGTTTCTGCAGAGGACATTCATTGTGCGATTTTGGATACATTTAAATAATTCAACACGTATCTGGTGAGGCTAAGCTAAAAAGCTAGCGACATTTAAGGCAAAAATTCCTATGGTGTCGTATGCTTTTCAGGTACAGATGGGGTGAGCATATCGTGAAGTTCTTTGGCCCAATCTTTTACCGATGTATGAGAAGAGTTTTTTTGTAGAAGGGCCATCATTTTAATAGATGATACTTTTTGGTCACCGTGAGTGAAGAGATCTACTTCCATTTTCCACTCAAGTTCGGGTAATGTTTCTTCTTTAAATTTTTCATATTCGGGTGATTTCATTGCTGAAGCCATTCCTATTTTTTTATCCTCTTTTTTCTCCTGCTTGACGGGCGTCGTCCAAAACTCTGCTTTCATGCATTCCTGATGAATGCGTCTAATCCATAACGCACGAAGCTCGTTAATAGTTTTTGGATTCTGATAGGGTGGAAGTAATATATTATTGTAAATTTGCTCGAGATTGATAGGTGACATGGGCCACTTTTCCAATTCGATTGAGTTAATGTCGTAGGTTCTTGCGAAAATAGAGGCGGTTACGGATTCGTTGAGAAGATTCTTCTGGTCGACAAGTTTGGAGGAGTCGGTGAAGATCGCATCGATTATATTCTGTGCCTCGCCAGCGAGTTTGGTGCGGTCGACATTTTCTGAGGTAGCTTGGAGAGTGAGAATGAGCCATTTCAATTGATAAACTAGTGCGAGGCGTAAACTAGGAGCAGAAAGTTTATCCGCTTCGGTGCGCTTCCATTCCCGAAAATCAACGACCTTCTTCTGTAGATCGGTAAAATTGACTTTTTCGATGCAATTGAGATAAAAATCAAATGCGGCGTCTTCGCTTTGAATTGCATTTCGGAAAGCAGTCAATGCGATATTAAAACGTGCATTCGCCCGCGCTTCGGCGGTTTCTTTCATTTTATCAAGATTGTTTAACAACGTCTCACGGTCGGCGTCAGATAACGCCTCAGCACGCGCATAGTGGAGCGTCATCGCCGAGCAAAATAAAATTAGGAATGCTTTTCGCATATTTTTTTTTGGCAGATAGCACTGTCAAATCAAGCCAGAAGGTTAAATATCTTCTGGTGATCGCACTGGGCGCCATGCGCTTTTTCGACGCTTGGATATTTAGAAATATACTTTATGCTTTGCGAATATCCCATCCACCTATTCATGAATCCGTCGTTCCGTCGTCTTTTGTTGTTAGTTGCTGTTTTTCTTATTGCGTTCGTTGCTGTTTCGGCAATTCAAACTTGGCGTTCTGGTGGAGATCTTCGCAGCTTAATCCCCGGATTTCAAAAAAAGTCGGACCCATTTCATCCCGAATCTTTCACTCTTCCTACAAAAGCTCCGCTGGATTTGAGCAACATCGAACTTCTCTCGCGCCTGAACAATGAATACGCCTTACTGACCGAAGCGGTGGTGCCATCGGTGATCAGTATTGATACTTCTGGGGTACGCAGTGAACTGCTAGATGGATGGGGTGGGACTCGCGTTCGCAGTTATCCAACACAAGGACAAGGTTCTGGCGTGATCGTGACTAGTGAGGGTCATGTGATGACGAACCACCATGTGATCGCTGGGCAACAAAAGATCCACGTCACTCTTCATGGGGGGAAAAATTACACGGCACACTTGATCGGTGAAGATGCGTTGTTAGATATTGCAGTATTAAAAATCGAGGCGAACGAAAAATTTGTACCACTAAAAATAGGAGACTCGTCACAAGTGAAAGTCGGGCAAATTGTTCTCGCTGTGGGTAATCCTTTCGGTCTCGGTGAGACGGTAACCCAAGGCATTATTTCTGCCAAGGAACGTTCGTTATCAGACAATCAGCGAGATCTTTTCCAGACAGATGCGGCGATCAATCCTGGAAATTCTGGAGGGCCACTGGTTAACCTGCGGGGCGAAATTATTGGTATCAATGTAGCGATATTTTCACCAGACAAGCAGAACCCTGGGTTTCAAGGCGTTGGCTTTTCAATTCCATCAAATGATGTTAAAGACGCTTTATTACAAATATTAGAGCGAGGAAGACCTGTTAGGGGTTTCTTAGGCGTGCAGATGCGTGATCTTAATCCAACGATTCGTGCAGATCTCGGCTACGAAGAAGTCGATGGGTGCGCGGTGATTGGCGTTTCTCCTGGATCTCCAGCACAGCTTGCAGGATTGCAGTCGTGGGATGTTGTTCGTTCGGTCAACAACGAGAAAATTCAAACATCCACCGAGTTATTTTCGTTAATCCAGCGTGCTCGTGTGGGTGACGTAATCACTCTCGGAGTTTGGCGTAAGGGTAATCATTTGCAGCTTAAAGCGACCGTCACGGACAGTAGCGATAGCGTGGCGCAGACTGTGCCGCCTCCGTTGAACCAGGGCCGCACTCGTGATCCAGAGCAAGTTTTGCAAGAACTAGGCATCCAAGTTCGCGATCTATCCGTGCCAGAGCGGATGCGTGGGTTCCGAGGGGTGGTGGTGACGGGTATAACCGAGCAGAGTTTAGCACTAGAGCAACTGCAGACCGGAGATCTTATTTTTGCGGTCAACAACGCCAGAGTCACTGGAGCCAATGAGTTTTTCCTTCACCTTGCTGCTTCTGCCGCGGTGCAAGTTACGAGCCTCCATTTGCTTAGAGATGGAAAAATCTCTATAGTTAATCTACCTGCCCTTGCTCGAAAAAAATAATTCGTATGGAATGAATCCATTAGAGTAATTCTCTTAACGATTCAGGATATCGCACTTTTTTCGCTTTAGTAGCTGTGATTTAAGCATTGGCGACGTTGCTGTGGTTCAGACGTACTGCAAATAAATCTAACATTTAACTCTCACGCCATCCTCGACGGTTTGGCGCCTAAGGAAAATCCGCAAAATTATCCTTTTCTAAGAAATTCAGATCTTGCGGTGGTCGCAGTGCCACGAGATTGTAAGTCGAATTTGGTAAAACCTTATGCCCTTGGTTTCGCGGAAAATTCTGAGCATCTTGCGACCTAAATTGCTAAATCGTTGAAATCCGACACGGTTGGAGATGCCTGCTGCTTTTCTCTTGTTAAAAATACTAACAGTGGGATTACGCTGGTTCTCTATTTGAATTTGATAAAGTCAGTACCTGTGACCGTACAAAACGCTAAATCGAAATCATTACCGCTTTATTCAAGCTGACCCGGATAAGAATTTTACCGTAGCAGACACCCCCAAGCAGATGGATCTCTACAAAACAAAAAAGAACTATCCTCGTGTAGTGCGGAGTCGGTAGGATTACTTAATCGAGACTGGAGTCTCATAGGGTCAGATTATTACCACCGCGAAAGGATCGAGTCAGCCAAAGCGGCCTAATCTCACAGAAACCGGTAACGACAACCCCAACGAGCGCTGAACTAACTGCAGAATAGAGATACACTTGGATTTTTAATAAGAAATTTTCAGCGTTTTTATGAGGGTTTTGGTAAGTTTCTTGAATTTTGCCACGTATTGTCGAATGGCAATGCTTCTAGGTTTGTTATGATTTATATCTGTATTCTTATTACTTCGGCTTTGTTTTTTCTTGGTCTTTGCAGTTGTGGTGTCAAATTTGCTAACGACGGTAGGCAAGTTACCTTGCCTGCCAACTGGAAAAACGCGGCTGGCTTTCCGGTGGCGTCTCCCTCCCAAGACCTAACACGCTGGTGGAAAAGATTCGATGATACTACGCTCACTGATATCATCGCCATGGCTTTAGTCAATAATCCGGACATGGCATCAGCATCTGCTCGGATCCTTGAGGCAACGTCTCGCCGTAATGCCGAGGCGGCGACACTTTTCCCATATGTCCAAGGATCATCATCGGTGAATTCCAGCGGCACGAACAATGACAATTCTGGTTTTGATTCGAGTTCAAAGTATTCAGCCGGGATCACCGCTTCTTGGGAGGCCGATTTGTTTGGTAAGCGCCGTAACATCGTCGCCGCCGCTTCAGCACGAGTCGGTGCCACGGAGGAAAATTTCCACTCGGTGCAGGCAGCGCTGGCATCCGAAATTGCAATCGCTTACACCCAACTTCGAGTCAATGAGGCCGCTCTCTCTGTACTGCAGCGTACCATCAAAACTCGGGAGGAAACGTCCCGCCTCGCTTCGTGGAGAACCGAGTCTGGCGAGACAGATCTGCTAGAATCGAGCCAAGCTCTCAGTAGCCTTGAGCAAGCCCGTGCGGCAGTGCCTGCCGTCCTGCAGGCGATCGAGCAATCTCGCAATCTCCTCGCCCTTCTTACGGGTCAAGTTTCAGGCAGTTTAGATATCAAACTCGCGTGCGGAAAAAAAATCATTCCCAATCCCGCATCCAGTCTTGCTGTTGGAATTCCGGCCGACACCATCCGTCAGAGACCCGATGTGCGATTGGCCGGATACGAACTCCTTGCAGCGGCTTCAGATTTACGCGCGGCCGATGCCGAACGCTACCCATCACTTAACCTCACCGGTAGCCTCGGTCTCAACACGTTAAGTTCGGGACGGCTTTTTAATCCGGAAAATGCCACCACTGGAATCATCGTCGGACTGACGGGCCCCATCTTCGATGCCGGGAGGATTCGCTCGACCATCAACGCCCAGAGCGCGCGCGAAGTACAAGCTTTTCAAACTTATCGCTCGCGGGTACTTACGGCACTCTCAGAGGTGGAAAACTCACTTATTACTTGTCGCCGCACCAGTGAGCGTCTCGCAACTTTGGAGAAAGCCACGGTAGCGGCCAGCCAAGCGGCAAAACTTGCTCAACAACGCTACGAAGCCGGTGCCATTGATATACTAACTGTATTAGATTCGCAACGAACGCTACTCAATCTGGAAGATAGCCTTTTTACGGTTCGTGCTAACAGAACAATAGCTTACATTCAACTCTACAAAGCGCTCGGTGGCGGTTGGTCGTAGTTTATCACCTTTTGCAACTAAGATTCATGAAAAAAGACGTATCCAGTGGTGAACTTGCCACAATCATTGCCGATGCACGACCCATAAACCCTCGACGTAAGTGGGTCATTGGTTTTTCTATCTTTTTTTTGTTAGGACTAATTTTTTGGTTCTTTTTGCGTAATGACAACCACGTTACTGGCCCTACCTACGAAACTCAAAACCTCACACGAGGAAATATTTCACTCGTCGTAACTGCAACAGGAAATCTCGCACCAACCAACCAAGTCACAGTTGGCAGTGAACTTTCAGGTACAGTATCAGACGTGTTTGTCGACACCAACGACATCGTAAAAAAGGATCAGCCTATGGCTCAACTTGATACCACCAAACTTACTCAATTGACCGAGCGAAGTCGTGCGATTTTGCTCGCGGCCAAAGCCCGCGTTAGCCAAGCCAACGCTACTCTATCTGAGAATACAG
>Ga0209190_1000980_pt1 | contig 20379 bp, 16 predicted proteins | sample M_140205_XF_Meta_FD_187315 | JGI IMG/M metagenome (GOLD analysis project Ga0209190, IMG submission 187315) | Freshwater microbial communities from Lake Montjoie, Canada to study carbon cycling - M_140205_XF_MetaG (SPAdes) (version 2) | ecosystem: Environmental > Aquatic > Freshwater > Lake... | reverse complement strand
CGAACTTGGATTGCTCGAAGGCAAGTTGATGGAGATTGGATTTCGTCAGTTCATGCTTGCCGTGACGGACTCCGAGCGACTCGCTCGACAATCAACGGATATCAATCGTCAATTGGAGAACGATAAAACTCTCAGCTCAGAGGAGCGATCCGCGATTACAAAACTTTTCTCCGGCGCGGAAGAACTCGCAGTGGCTCGCAAAGCCGATGATGGCAAACAAGGGGCAAATGGCGCACAGAGCGCAAAAAGTGGAGGAATGACCGAATTTCGCCCCGTACGAATCCGATCCGAAATGCTCGCGCAAAACAAAGCAGATCCACCCTCAACATATGCCGTGACATTTCCGCAGGGAGTCGTGTGGGGATTAGCAGGATGCGTGATGGCATTCGTCACAACACTTGCCAGCGAGCGCGCGCAAGGAACGCTCACCCGACTTCGTGCAGCGCCGCTGTCCATGCATCTCATTCTCGCAAGCAAGGGCATGGCGTGTGTGACCTCGTCGATGATCATGCAGGGACTTCTGCTTGCATTGGCGTGGTCCGTCTTCGACTTGCGTCCACTCAATCTTGCGATGTTGATATTTGCAATGTTGGTGATTTCCATTTCGTTCACCGCACTTGCGATGATGATCGCCGCACTCTTTCGATCAGGCGGCGGTACAGATGGTGCTGGGCGCGCATTGATTCTTGTGCTCGCAATTGTGGGTGGTGGATCGATACCGCTGGTCTTTATGCCACCAATTTTGCGGTCGATTAGCGTCGTGAGTCCATTCCGTTGGGCGATCTCAGCGCTCGAAGGTCCTTTGTGGCGAGGTGGGTCTATTGCGGATCAATTCGCTGCGATCGGATCGATCGCACTCGTTGGTCTCGTCTGTGCCGTCATTTCTTTAGGCGGTATGGCGAGATGGCGTCGCGGAATGTGAGCGGTTTCAAACACGATTCGTAAATGCAACCGCTGCTGCAAACGCATCATTGATTTTCGATGGATCTTTTCCGCCAGCTTGCGCCATGTCAGGCTTTCCACCGCCAGATCCACCGCATGCAAGCGCCGTGACCTTGACCCATTCACCAGCGTTGATTCCGCGTGCAATCGCAGACTTTGGACTTGTCGCAACAATCGCAACTTTCGAGTTTGCTTCATCGGGACTCAAGAACAAGATTGGCGTGTCGCTCAAACGAGTTCGTGCGGAGTCGATCGCTGCGATCAGCGCGGCAGGATTTGCTCCTATCAGAATCGCAATGAGCGGCTTGGTCACATCGCCTGCAATGTGTTTCTGCACGATTTCATTCACTTGTGCAAGAGCGCCATCGCGTGTCGCTCCTTCGAGTTGTTTGCGCGCATCTTTCGCGCGTTCGCGCAAAGCTTCAATTCGTGGCAAAGCATTTCGACGAGCAACGATGCCGATGGCAAGCGTTGTTTCCAATCGTGCGATCTCCGCAACTTCAGCGAGCATCGCGTCGCCGTCAAGCGATGCAACTGCATCGATGCGACGATTGAGTTCGACAGCGGAATCCTTCGCGGCACGCGCGGCGGCTCCTGTCAATCCGAAACATCGGCGAACGCCTGCGGATGAAGCTCCTTCGGAAAGCAGCACGAAAGAGCCAGCTTCAGCAGTCGTTTGCAAATGCGTCCCTCCGCAAAACTCTGTGGACAATTCCTTCCACCGTGGATCGCTTGGTGCTGCGAGCAGCGCTTCGATCGTTGATCCAACGCACACCACTCGAACTGGATCTGGGTATTGCTCGCCAAAGACCGCTCGCACACCATTGATAGCACGCGCCTTTGCAAGGTCGACCGTGGCGATATGTACTGGAAGTTTGCGCGAAATCGCTTCATTTACAATGTTTTCGACACGCACGGCGTCGGCGGGGGAAAGAGCCGCCGATCCTGAATAGTCAAATCGAAGCCGATCTGGAGCAACGAGTGATCCGCGCTGTTGCACATCATCTCCGACCACTTCGCGCAGTGCGAGATTCAAGAGATGTGTTGCAGTGTGATTTGCTTGAATCGCTTCGCGTCGACTATGGCGCAGCGCAATCTCTGCCGCATCGCCTGTCCGCATGATTCCAGAGTGCACTTGGCCAATGTGCAGGATGTAATCGCCAAATTTCTGAACATTGCTGACTTGGAATACGCCATGCGAACCGATTGCGTTGCCATCTCCAATTGCGCCGCCGCCATCGATATGTCCAGCGCGAATATCGCCGTGGTCTGCTTCTTGACCCCCAGACTCAGCATAAAAACAGGTTTTATCCAGCACGATTCCAATTGTCTGCCCAACTGAAACTGATGGGAGAAAATCTTTTCCATCCCAAATCGCAGCGACATGCGCGCGCATCGGTCGACCACCGTCCCGAGAAGTGTCATCTGTCGCGTGCACATGCAGCGCGGCAAGTTTTGCAATCGCATCTGGCGTCAATTCCAATTGAGGCGCGTCGCTTGCAACGGCTCGACTCGTTTCGCGCGCGCGTTCCATCAGAGCTTTGTAACCATCGAGATCAATTTGCATTCCTCGTTCGCTTGCCATGACCTGAGTCAGATCAATTGGGAATCCCCAAGTGTCATGCAAGCGAAACGCATCTTCTGCAGCGATGCGTGGAGGTTTTGCTGTGGCGCCACGCGTGGCGGATTCGTCAAAGAGAGCAATTCCTCGTCCGAGCGTGCGACCGAAGAGTTCTTCTTCCGCACGAATGATGTCGGTCGCTTTCTTTGCTCCCGCAAGAATTTCTGGAAACGCTTTTCCCAAAGTTTGAACAACCGCGGGAACAAGTTCAAAAACAAATGGACGATCCATGCCAAGAGTTTGTCGTCCATGACGCGCCGCTCGTCGAATGATGCGGCGCAGAACATAATTTCTTCCTTCGTTTCCAGGGCTAGCACCATCGCATGCCGCGGCGGTCAAGCAGCGAACATGATCGGCAATCACTCTGTATGCGATATCGATGTGGTCGTTCAAGACACCACCATACGGTCGCGCTCCTGTCACTTCGTGGATTGCGGAAAAAATCGGCGACCAAAGATCCGTGTCATAATTTGATCGCTTGCCTTGAATCACACTCACCAGTCTTTCCAGTCCCATTCCTGTGTCGACATGACGCGCGGGAAGTTGCTTCAGTGTCCCATCGGTTTCACGATTGAACTGAATGAAAACGTGATTCCAAATTTCTAAGACATCTGGATCGCCAGAATTCACGAGCGCAGCAGCGTTGCGTCCGCCAATGCGATCGAAATGAATTTCGGAACATGGGCCGCATGGACCGCTTTCGCCCATCTCCCAGAAATTATCTTTCATCGAGCCAGGAATCACATGATTTTCAGGAAGAAAGCGCAGCCAAATCGCCCGCGCTTCCGTGTCGGGTTCCAGTCCTGCCTTTGCATCACCGCCGAAATATGTTGCATAGATTCGATCGGGATTCAATCCAAATGTTTCAGTGAGCAATTCCCATCCCCACGCAATGGATTCTTCTTTGAAGTAATCACCGAATGACCAATTGCCGAGCATCTCGAAAAAAGTATGGTGATAGACGTCGTTTCCAACATCTTCAAGATCGTTGTGCTTTCCACCAGCGCGAATGCATTTCTGCGAATTGACTGCGCGCGTGTATGGCCGAGTTCCTCGACCAAGAAAGACATCCTTGAATTGATTCATCCCCGCATTCGTAAAGAGCAGCGTGGGATCGTCGTATGGCACGACGGGACTTCCTTGCACAAATGTGTGCGCCGCTTTGTTGCGGAAGAAATCGATGTATGCGGTTCGAATGTCTGCAGCGCGCATTGGGAGAGAAGTCTACGCAATTGTGCCACGAATTTGTTTCGCCCGTAACATCCGACCCCATGACGCGTCGTCCATTCGTTGGCGGAAATTGGAAGATGAATACGGACCTCGAATCGGGGACGGCGCTTGCATCGGCCTTGGCAACAGAGTTCAAACACGGAAGTGACGCAATCGATGTCGTCGTTTTTCCTCCGTATCCATATTTACAGTCTGTTGGTCGAGTGATCGATGGGAGTTCGATCGCTCTGGGCGCGCAAGATGTGTCGAGCGAAGTAAACGGTGCGTTGACTGGTGAAGTCAGCGCAGAAATGCTTTTGGATCTTGGCGTGAAGTGGGTACTCGTGGGTCATTCTGAGCGGCGTCATCGCCTCGGTGAAGCGGATTCTTTGGTGGCAGAAAAATTCGCAATGGCAATCGAGAGCGGATTATCGGTTGTCCTCTGCGTTGGCGAGACTTTGGTTCAACGAACCACTGGACATGCGCATAAAGTTGTTCTTGACCAACTCATAAGCGCGTTTGAGTGCATTCCCGGCGATGCTTTGGCTCGAGTCGTGATTGCATACGAACCCGTTTGGGCGATTGGCACGGGAGTTGCCGCGACTGCGGACGATGCAGAGGAGGCTCACGGGGTGATACGAGGTTTTATTGGTTCACGCTATGATTCGGAACTCGCCTCTGGGATTCGCATTGTGTATGGCGGATCGGTAGTGCCTGGCAACGCGAAGACGATCTTCGCTGCGCCAGGAGTTGACGGTGGATTGATTGGTGGAGCTTCGTTGAAGCCAACTGATTTTCTTTCCATTTGTTCTTCGGCAATGATCGGAATTGCAACCGGATAAACCGGCTGAGTGGGATAATCCAATGAGCATGTGGTTTTCGATTCTTACCGTCCTCTTCATCTTGTCCAGCGTCATTTTGGTGCTTGTGATTTTGGTGCAGCGTCCGCAAGGTGGCGGATTGGCACAGGCATTTGGTGGCGCTTCGGGTGGAGGAACCGACACAGCATTCGGTGGTCGCACAGGAGATGTCTTGACATATCTCACGATGGGTGCGTTTGCGCTTTATCTCCTCGTTGCAATTGGTCTCAATGTGGTTGACAATCAAAATTCAACTCCAGGTACCCAAACCGAAGAACAGATGATCGATCCTGGACTTTTGCCGGCCGATCCAACAAAGACAACTGTCACACCAACTGCAAAGACTCCGACAACTCCAGCATCCGATGCAACGTTGACTGCGCCAGCACCTGCTGCTGACTCGGTTCCAGCAGCGAATCAATCATTGACTGCTCCGGCAGCACCAGCACCAGCACCAGCACCAGCACCAGCACCAGCACCAGCACCAGAAGCGCCTGCTGGCGGAAAGCCGTAATCCCCAATGATTCGATCGATGACCGGGTTCGGCATCGCACAAGCCGAGCTCGATGGAGCGCTTGTTGCAGTCGAAGTCCGTTCTGTCAATAATCGACATTTCAAATGCACGCTTCGAGTGCCTGAAGATTTCACTGTTCTTGAAGCAGATATTGAAGCACACGTATCGCGCCGCCTTGTTCGTGGCAGTGTCATCGTGACAGTGCGAATTTCAAATGCTGCAGCGCAAATTACGACACGCATCAACGGCGTTCGCTTGAATGAGTATCTCTCACAACTCACCACAGCACTTGGAGCAGAAGAAGCATCGCGTATTGATCGTGGCCAGTTACTGCTTCTTCCAGGTGTTGTTGTCGAAGATGGTGGCGCAGTTTTTCTCGAACATCTCCGCCCAGTTGCGCTGCGCTTGCTTGATGAAGCATGCGATAAACTTATGGCAATGCGCCAGATTGAAGGCGAAGCGCTTCGTGAACATTTAGTTGAATATGGCGCAATCATTCGTTCGCGAGTCGAGGCAATTCGACTGCGCGTACCTGAAGTTATTACGGCATATCAAACTCGATTGCGACAGCGCATTGATGGAATGTTGGCGGAGATTGGCAAGACTGTCGAGCCTGCAGATTTGCTTCGAGAAGTTGCAATATTCTGCGAGCGTTCCGATATCGCCGAAGAACTGGTGCGCTTAACTGGGCATCTTGATCAATATGAATCACTGCTCAATGCAAAACTCGCAGAACCAATCGGACGAACTATGGATTTTGTTGCGCAGGAGTTGTTGCGTGAAGCGAATACGATTGCCAGTAAGTCGGCGGACATTTCAATCAGTCGACAGGTGGTCGAAATGAAGACTGCAATCGACCGCATCAAGGAGCAGGCGCAGAATGCTGAATAGGGACGGGGAACTCGCAGGAGTACAGCTTTCGCCTGATTGCGAGCCGGATCCATTTTGTCGCAGAGAGATTCGTTGACTAAACTATGTTTGCAATACATATGACGCGAATCATGAAGCTAAGTGTGCCAATCGGAAAAATTTTTGTCTGCGTTGTGGTTCTCACTGCGTCCTGCCACGCATTTGCACAAGCACAAATTATGACTGGAATGCGTCCTGAGGAAAAGCGTCAAGGAGTAGGTAAAATTCCAGATTCTCCAGCTCCAGTCAAGGTGAAAATCGAAGCCGTTGGAGGACAGCAGTTATGGCGTGGGGACATTATGCAGAGTCCGATGCTGCCTGCACCTGAGGTTGTTCGACTGTGGTCCGAGGAAGTCCTTGCGAACGTACGTATTTCTGCGAAGGTGCTCAGCTTGGTTGCAGATTTGGATTCGCATGAATTTACGCAGCGTCAAACTGCAACTGCACGCTTGTCAGATCCGACAGTCACAACTGAAGAAGTTTTTGCAATATTGGTTCGTGGAAACCTCAGCGATGAGCAACGCGAGCGACTCTTGACTGTTGCGCGTGAAAAAGTGCTGGCTCTTCCGCGAGGCGCACTCGGAATTCGAATGCAAGTGAGCGGCAACCCTGAGAAACCTGGAGTCGAAGTGCAGATGTTGTTGCCAGATATGCCTGCAGCATCGGTCTTGAAGATTGGAGATCGAATCGAAAGTATTGATGGGAAGCCAGTGAAAACATCAAATGATCTTGTCGACATCATTCAATCGAAGGTGCCAGGTGATTCAGTCAAGTTATCTGTGGCACGTCAACAACGTGATGAGCGTGAAAAACCAAAATTAGATGGGAAAGGGGGATTTGTCGAGGAGCATGTGGAAGTTCAGGTCGGCCTCACTTCAGCGACTAATCTCGATAAGTTTGAAGGTCAATTCCCAACATCGTCGCGCAGCATGGTGCTTGAGAGAAGGCTGCTTGCACTGCGCGAAGCCGAAGAAAAGTTTGCGCCAGCGACGGCGAAGGTGCCACCAATTTCGACCACAGCTGCAAAGCCGGCCAAGAAAAAGACCGTTGGAAAACAGGAAGCTGATATGTCAGATAAGGCGCCGTGATTCTTCACGCAGGCCTTCTCTGACTCGTCATGCTGATTCTGCGAACTCAATGAGCAAAGATCTGAACATCAATCAAGACGCATTTACGGCAGGTTGATTGAAATGCGATTCTTGCACTGGAACCACGACTTCAAGAACGCGTTGGAAGACTTGCGCAGGCGATCCCATCGCATCGATGTCCGCAACAATCGACTTTGGATAGAACTCCAAGACTGGGAGCGTCTCTTGGTGATAGACCTCGAATCGATGGCGAATGACCTTGTCGTCGGCATCATCCATACGATTTTCTTTCAGCGCTCGTCTTCGCATTCGCTGCATCATTGCATTCTCGTCGTTGCATCGAAGATGGATCACTTTAAAAACATCAAGAGAATTTTCTAGCGCACGAGCTTGACCAACATTTCTTGGGATGCCATCGAGCACGAGTAAATCTTGTTTGGGCTTATAAAGACTGAGCACGGTTTGAGCATGCATGTTCTGGCGCCACATTTGAATTGTGAGTTCGTCTGGAACAAGTTCTCCGCGCGAAGAAAAATTCAGAAACTGCTTGCCAAGATCGCTCGTCATATCAAGCGAGCGAAAGACATCGCCGCAAGCCAAGTGAAAGAATCCAGGAATCTTTCCAAGGATCTTCCCTTGCGTTCCTTTTCCTGCACCAGGCGCGCCGAAGAGCAGAATGGATTTGTATCGATCGGGCATTTGATTGATGCTAGCAATGGCGGATTCAACTGGTCAATGCAGCGTATTTTTGTTGAGCTACGGATACAGCGGCGGAATCGATCCACGGACACAGCCGCGGAATCGCATCAGTGAACAGCCGTGAAAAGTCCTCTCGGGGCTCAGACAGTCCTCGGCGACCGACACGATCCGATTTAAGAAAATTTATTACAAGAGCCGTCGGCCGCCTGCGGAACTCGCCCGAGAGAACTTTTCAGCGGCTGGATACGCAAAAAGATGTGCGACAGAATCGAGCAAAGGAAATACATAAGTGAACAGCCGTGAAAAGTCCTCTCGGGGCTCAGGCAGTCCTCGGCGACCGACACGATCCGATTTGCGAAATTTTATTTGCAAGTCCAGTCGGGGGGCCTGCGGAACTCGCCCGAGAGAACTTTTCTACGGCTGGGCACGCAAGATGTAGTGCGACGGAAACAGCCAGTGAATCGAGCCATTACTGGAGACGATGACTGACGTGTGTCAGAATTTGATTTGCAAGAACGGAGTTTTGCGTGTGATTCTTCGATCGCCCGTAGCCTGTGTCAATGAATGGTTGGTTGAAAAAATGGATTCTCCCTGTGGGCATTCCCTCGGGCACGCTGATGCAGCGAATTGCAATAGTCCGCGGAATTCCTGCAAGTGCTTTGCCGAAATTTATTGCGCCAACATTTGGCGATCTTGCGCTACCAAAAGAATTGCACGGGGCCGTTGCAGTTGGGGAGCGTCTCGCAGCCGCCGTGCGCGCTGGTCGAAAGGTCGCAATTTTTGGCGACTATGACGCAGATGGGATGTGCGCATCCGCAATCTTGTTGCATCTCATTCGCGCTGCACGACCAAACGATCCGCCCATAGTTTATATTCCAGAGCGCGCAACCGAAGGTTATGGATTATCCGTCGCTGCGATTCAACATCTCGCATCGATTGGTGTGCAGACGATCATCTCTGTTGATTGCGGCGTGACGGCGATCGAAGAAGCGCGTGAGGCGCGTCGATTGGGTTTGGAATTACTCATCACAGATCATCACACGATGCTTCCCGGCGGTGTCTTGCCAGATGTGGATGCAATTGCGCATCCAGGGCTCGGCGGTGGAACGACAGAACTCTGTGGCGCGGCAGTTGCTTGGAAAGTGGGATGGGCATTCTGTTGTGCTTGGTGCGGCAGTGATCGAGTGCCGACAATACTTCGTGAATTGCTTGTGGAAACGCTTGCGCTTGCTGCATTCGGCACAGTCGCGGATGTTGTCCCTCTTCGCGGAGAAAATCGTTTGATCGCACGACTTGGCGCTGCACGAATTGCCAACAGTGGATTGCCAGGATTGCTCGCGTTGGCACGCGAGGCTGGAATCGGCGCAAATGATCGTGTTGATGCGGAGAGGATTTCTTTTGGCATCGCCCCGATCGTCAATGCATGTGGTCGATTGGGTCGTCCACTTGATGCGGTGGCATTGCTCGGACTTCCATCGATTTCGCAAGAGGGCGGCGATACTGCGACGCTTCTTCGATCTGCAAAGCAGATGGCGTCCAACTTTAAAGAACTCAATAATCGCCGCAAGCAAGTTGAACGATTGATCGTCGATGGTGCATCTACACGAATTGAAGAAGGCCTTGGTCGCGCTCGCGGAGCATGTGTGCTCGCCGCACCAGATTGGCCGCGCGGTGTCGTCGGCATCGCATGTTCACGATTGGCTGAAATGTTTGCTGTTCCTGTCGTTTTGATGGAAAGCGAAGGTGACTTCGCGCATGGGTCCGCTCGAAGTGTTGAGGGATATTCCGTTTTGGGCGGACTTCATTCATGTGCTGCGTTGCTCGAGCGATTTGGAGGACATGCAGCAGCTGCAGGCGTCGCAGTTCGAATGGATCGTCTTGATGCATTTCGTGAGGCGCTCTCTTCGCACGCTGCTGAAAACAGAAAGAATGATGAAGCGCCATCCATTCGCCCAGATGTCGAACTTCTCCCCTCCGATTTGACGATCGAATCATTCGAGGCGCTCGATGGGCTTGGCCCATTCGGTCGAACATTTCCTGCACCAACAGTATTTATTCGTGGCGCAGTTGTTTCGGCAGAGCCGCGTCTCTTTGGAGAAAAATCAGATCACTTGAGCATTTTCGTTCGCATGGATGGTTCCGATGCAAGAGAAGTTCGCTGCACATGGTGGCGTCAAGCGGGACAGTTCAACAGAGTGAAACGTGGTTCGCGTTTGAATATGATGGCAATTCCGCAGATCGATCGGTGGAATGGATCTCCGCGTCTGGCTTTTACAGTGATTGACGCGAACGAATGCGTTCTTGTTTGATGGGCCGCGTCAAAGTCGCAAAGCATCCGTTTTCTTATAGCACAATCTTCGCACCCACAGCAATACTGCGCGGAAGATTTGCGCACTGGGCAAGTTCGCCTGCATCGAGTGCCGTCAACGGTGAAAGTTCAATCGTCGCTACACATTCACCGCCTTCTTCATCACGAGGAACTTCAATTCCACACGCTTCAAACCAACGAGCCGCACGCTCGGACTGCGCACGTTGACTTGTCGCTGCAGAATCCTCTCCATCCGCATTCTTGATCGGCGCAAACTCTTCGTCGCGACGCGTTTCATAAACCATCGAGCGACTGGCCATTGGCACAGCGTCAAAGATGAAAGCTTCCATCTTGATCGCATTCGGTGTGACTGGCTCGACCAGAATTCCGCTATTCATATCGATGCTCGCAACCTTTTTCAGCGCACGGTGCAGTGGTAGTCCCTGTCCATCGTCAGCAAGGCGTTCCAAAAAAACCCTTGAAAATGCATGAATTGCAATAGAACCAGCCGAGTGCATAAGCGCACCATCGAGATGAGTCGCCTCTGCAAGGCGCACAGGCAAGTCGCTGTACTCCAGAACCACGGTTCGATTATCCCGTCGACAAAAGACACCAACCTTTTCGCTCGGGTCACGCTTGGCAACAACCTTGCTGGAAACTTCGCTCGAACTTTCCGGATGCGCAGCATGCAGACCAAGAAAGAGTGGATCAACTGCCTTCACCAGTGGATTGTCAACCTGAAAGTATGACAGCGTGTCGACACCTTCACGCCGCATTTCTGCAAGTGAACCACTTGCAGAAAGAGCACGAATTGCACCACCATGCCCGTCCGGATTCAGTGCGATCGAATCGGGCGACGCAAGCAGAATTTTTCCATCAAGTGATAGTGACGGCAAAGTTCCCTGTGCAAAGAAGCGAACACTTTTCTCTCCAAGCTGAAACCAATCATTCTCGCGAAAGAAATCCTGTGTCGATTGATGATTCAAGGGGCTTGTCATCAGATACCAAGGAATATTCCCGCGCCAACGACGCCGCGCGGCGAGAATTGATTCTGCGAAGACTTGAAAGAGTGGCTTCTGAAGCAGCGGAGTCGCAGGAAATGTTCCCTTCGGTCCATTCCATCCAAGTCGCGTTCCCTGACCACCTGCGACGGTGAAACACGCAACACGACCAGATCGGACCATCTCCTCTCCAATTGCGCGATACTTCAATGCATCCAAAGATTGGGCGCGCACGACAGAAACTGGCTGAATGTCATAGGTCGAGGGATCCGACTTCGCATGAGATGCATATGAATTCGCAATTTCTCGATTCAGGATTTCGAGTGGCAATGTTTCGCACTGTGCCAATAAATTTTCTCGCCGAGAATCATCGAGCGAATCCCAAAATGCAAGGACATGTGATTGCCCAAATGCATTCAGGCGTTCTTTCGTCTTTCGATATCGATCTTGAAGGGAAGGCATTGTTCTTTGACCGACCTTCTATCAGTCCAATTCAGGTGGGGCAGGATCGGACCAACCCTCGGGACGATGCCGCACGATTTTCCCACTGAGCAGATAAATCGTTTGCTCGCAGATATTCGTCGAATGATCCGCGATGCGCTCCATGTTCCGAGTCGCTCCAGTCACTCGGAAAGCAAAGCGAACGCTGCTCGTTCCAAGAGCGACTTGTTCTTGCGCTTGAAGAATCAGTTCGTTGCGGAAACGATCGACCGTGTCGTCAAAGAGGAGAACCTGCCGCGCAAGTTCGGCATTGGAAGTCGCAAGCGCACGATTGGAATCTCTCAGCATCCCAAGCACGCTATTCGCCATCACGCGAAATGTTGGTGGCATTGGGTCAGACAAATGTTGATGCCCAACTACTTGTTCTGCAATGTTGACTCCGCAATCAGCGATGCGTTCCAGTTCGTTGTTGACCTTGACCAATGTCAAAACTTGGCGAATTGCATGCTCGTTGGTCTGCCCCATGGCCAGCAACGGAATCGACGCTCGTTCGATTGCAACATCGACGCTGTCGATTTCGTCGTCGAGCGCAACAACCGTCCGCGCTTTTGCTTCATCGTGATCGAAGTACGACTCGATCGCGAGAGTCACAAGCGTCAGGACGCGATCTCCCTGGGCATGTAAGACAGTTTGCAATTCATTCAACTTCGACGAAAAGGACGGCATGCATCTAGCATATCCCCGTGCCAAAATTGAGCGTGAACGTTGATCATGTCGCCACCATTCGACAAGCAAGAAGGACCTGGGAGCCCGATCCTGTTCTCGCTGCGCGCGAGGTTGAATTGGGAGGTGCTGACGGAATCACTGTGCACTTGCGTGAAGATCGTCGACATATTCAGGACGCGGATGTCGAACAACTCCGCAAAGTAGTCTCAGTTCCTCTGAACTTTGAAATGGCGGCGACCAACGAGATGGTCGCCTTCGCCTTGAGAATTCGTCCGCAGACGGCAATGCTTGTTCCAGAGGGGCGCAGCGAAATCACAACTGAAGGTGGACTTGATGTCGCCGCACTTGGCGAGTCGCTGCGTGCGATTGTCGATCGACTCGCGCAAGCGGGAATTGCATCGAGCGTTTTTATTGATGCTGATCCCCAACAAGTCGAAGCCGCGGCAAAGATCGGCGTTGCAATTTGCGAAGTGCATACGGGTCCATATTCGCACGCTTTTCATTTGGAGGGATCGTTGGGGGTAACGTCGCGAGCAGAATTGGAAAGAGTGGCGCGAGTGGGGGCGCTTATTCAATCGGCAGGGATGCGCTTCAATGCGGGACATGCTTTGAATTATGAAAATGTCGCTGCGCTTGCACAGCTTCCAGGTTTGTACGAATTGCACATTGGCCATTCGATCATCAGTCGTGCTGTTTTTGTAGGCATTCGCAGCGCAGTTGCCGAAATGCGTACGCTCTGTAGTCGTTAACTATTCGTTCGTGGAGAACTTTCAACCACACGAAATTCAAATGGATCTTTCGAGCAGTCGATCTCGACCATAAAAAATCCGCCTCGATGTTTCTGAGCATTCGGCCACATGACTCGTCGGTCCGTTTCGGGTAGTCCCACTCCGTTGCCAAGTCCTGCGACTTCTTCAACAGGAACCCATTGCAATTTGCCTTCATCGAAATCCATTCGCGTGACATCCGCAGCAACGATCGGCTTGATTGATTCAAAGAGGAAGATCAGCCAGTGATGTTCATTCTGATATGCGCGTTCTGAAACGATTCCGAACAATCGGATGTCTTGATGATCTAAAGTCAGGCCCGCTTCTTCCCACGTTTCGCGTCGAGCGCATTCGTGCGGAGATTCTCCACGATGGAATTCGACCTTTCCTCCAATGGGCGAGTACATGCCAGGATTTGGCTTCTTCAGTCGGTGCAACATCAGAAGGCGATTCTTTTCGTCATAGAGATAGACCAAGACTGCAATTTTGTACGGCAGATTCGGCGCGTTTTCCAGCGGATTCGTCGATTGTCCTGCGGAGCCCGCAGGTTGCGTCACAGCGATGCTCCGGCTTTGCCTGCTTTATCCATTCGTACAACTGTGTGTTTTTTCTCTTTCCCAATTTCGTATGCATCTTCAATCTGCGCATCTCGAAGCAGCGCCGCAATGGTTGATCGAACCGATTCGCTTACACGCACCAAAGGCAAACGAACCGAGCCCGTATCGCGACCGAGCAATTCCATAGCACACTTGAGAGGAACGGGATTGACATCCAGCGAGAGCAATCCGCGCGAGATGCCAAAAAGTTTTTCGTGAGAGTTTCGAACCGCAGCAAGATCGTTGCCGGCAATATCGCGGCAAAGTTGTGCGACACGTTCTGGAACAATATTCGATACGACGCTCACAACACCAACTGCACCAACGGCGGCGAAACTCGCCGTCAACGAATCGTCGCCTGACAGAATCACGATGGAGCATCGGCGGCGAATTTCACTTGCAGAATCCATCGAGCCTGTCGCCTCTTTCAACGCAACAATATTTGGATGCTTCGATAATCGTTCGATGGTCTCGGGCGTAATGGCAACGGCGGCTCTCCCTGGAATGTTGTATAGAACGATGGGAAGTTCAGCGCTGTCTGCAATCGCCATAAAATGCTGATAAATACCCTCTTGTGAAGGCTTGTTGTAATACGGAGTCACTTGGAGCGACGCATGCGCACCAAGCGATGCGGCGAGTTTGTGTAAATGAATGGCATGGGAAGTGGAATTACTTCCAGCACCAGCGATGACTTGAAGACCAAGCGGTTTCCCAGTCTTGACCGCGCATTCAATTACGGCAATATGTTCATGTTCCTCAAGCGTCGGCGCTTCGCCAGTCGTACCGCATGGAACGATGCCACGCACGCCGCCGTTTGCTTGAAAGTGAATATGTTCTGCAAGTCGAGGAAGATCGACTTTCGTACCGTCCTGCGAGAATGGTGTAATCAGAGCGGTGTATGCGCCAGCGAATGTCAGCATGCATTGAGTCTACAAACTGATGCGATCCAAAGTGAGACAAAACTTTGCTATTCGCCAAATCCTGCTGCACGAGCGCACTCATCGCAGAGTTGTTCGGCGCGTGTGCGATCACTTGCTTCAGCGATCAATCGAATGATTGGTTCGGTGTTCGATGCTCGCAGATGCACCCATCCGTCAGCGAGGTCGATTCGGATTCCGTCGGTTTGGTTCAGTTGTGCGCCTGCGCGATTGGCGAAGTAGTCGCGAACTTTTCCAAGCGCTTTGGGCACTGCGCTCTGTCCGCCCATGGAGGCAAGATCCAGTTTCCGTTTGATCATGGAATATCGCGGGATTCCATCGATTATTGCGCTCAAAGTCCGTCCGTCTTGCGCCAAAAGTTCCAGAACAACAGCCATTGAAGAGAGCGAGTCTCGCACCCAACATATTTTTGGCCAGATAAATCCCCCATTGCCTTCGCCGCCGCCGATTCCCCCACAGCTCTTGATGCCAGCAACAACATTCGCTTCACCGACAGATGTTCGAATCACCCGCGATGGTGGAAACTTGGCTGCGAGATCGTCGATCATTCGAGATGTGGAAAGATTCGTCGCCAGTTCGCCATGCCCATGTCTTTGCAAAAGTCGCATGACTCCCAGAACAAGCGTGTACTCCTCACCGATAAATTTCCCGTGCTCATCAACGAGCGCGAGCCGATCAGCATCCGGATCTTGCGCACATCCCATTGCAACTGAACTCGCCGCGCGAACAGCATCAGACAACTGGCCGAGATTCGCTTCGATTGGTTCGGGAGTATGCGCAAACGATCCCGTATGTTCGCCATTGAGGTGCACAACATCACATCCCAGTGCATCAAGCAACATTTTCCCTGCGCGTGATCCGCCACCATTAACGCTATCAAGTACAACACGAAACTTTTTCAAGCGAATGGCAGCGACATCAACATTTGCCAAGACTCTGTCGACGTGCACTTGATCGCCATCGCCGCATCGCGTTCGTACTCCGCGCGTGCCTTCACTTGCAGTTTTCCCCGCATGAAATCGTGCAATAACTTGATTGGCTTGATCGAGTGGCAATGCCAGTCCATCGGCATTGAGCGTCTTGAGTCCATTCCATTCAATTGGATTATGACTCGCAGTTAAAACAATCCCACCAACTGCGCCCAGATGTCCGATCATCAATCCCACGGTCGGCGTTGAGACGATTCCAAGATCGATGACATCGAATCCTTCAGCACACAACCCATCACATGCCGCGTCAGCAAGTTCGGCACCAGATCCTCGCCCATCGCGTCCGACAATCAGCTTCGGTCGAGCGTTTGTTGGCAGAGCGCTGCGAATATGTTGAGCAAATGCACCAGAAAAATTGCGCGCGACATCCGGCGTCATCGACTTTCCGACAAGTCCTCGAGCACCAGAAACAGAAAGCATCAGTGGGGCGTCTTGCACGAGTTGAAATCTAGTCGTTCTGCGCCAATTCGGGGAATTGCAGTCCAATGGCTATACTCAAATTATGTTTGAACTTGAGGTACGGCGAATATTTTCGGCCGCGCACGCAATTGTGATTCGTGGCGAGCGTGAAGCGATCCATGGCCACGATTGGCAAGTCGAAGTCGTCGTCAGCGCCGCATCGTTGGACCAAGACGGTTTGGCGTGCGATTTTCACGCACTCGAAGCGAGCCTCGACAATGTTCTTCGTCCATTTTGTTCGAGAAATCTCAACGAAACGCCTCCGTTCGATGTTGTGAATCCCACCGCAGAAGCTGTTGCAAAACACATCGCCACAGAAATGGCGACGCGTATCCCCAGCCAAGTCTCGATTCGGTCGGTCCGTGTGACAGAAGCCCCAGGTTGCTCTGCTCGGTATGTACTCTCCTGATATCCATTCTTTCCCTTTCCATGCTTCTCGCTTTCAGATCCGGTGAAACAAAAGACCAATGAGCAAATCACAAGCAAACTTCGATCCATTTTTCGATGCTCCAGGTTCTGACGGCCAAGGCGATCCAACTCGATTTTTCAATCGAGATCATTCGTGGTTGGAATTTAATGCTCGCGTCCTAGAGATGTGTGCTGATCCACGGACTCCACTCTTGGAGCGCGTTCGATTTATGGCGATCTACACACGCAATCTCGATGAGTTTTATATGAAGCGAGTCGGTGCGATGCGGCATGCGATTGAAACTGGAATTAGCGCAACGAATTTCGAACCGCTGACTCCTGCACAAGTTCTACACAGCGTGCGAACTCGTGTGCTTGCTCTTGATGGGATTCAAACAAAAATCCTGACCGATCAGTTGCTGCCAGAATTGCGCACCGCGGGAATTTCTCTCTTGCAATGGAGTGATCTTTCAGAGTCAGAGCGCGCGGAAGCACAAGCGTGGTTTCGTCGCAATGTCTTCCCGATCTTGACCCCACTTGCAGTTGATCCTGGTCATCGATTTCCGTTCATTTCCAATATGAGCGTTTCGCTCGGTTTGGTCGTGCGTCGTCCAGGCGAACCAGAAACCATGTTCGCTCGCGTCAAGATTCCAGAATTACCGACTCGAATGTACGAAATGAGGTCGGGTAAGCGATTTCTTCCAGTACAAGAGATCATCGAACATAATTTGGATGAACTCTTTCCAGGCATGGAAATTCTCCAAGCTCTTCCATTCCGAGTAACACGCGACGCAGAGATCGAAGCAGAGCGTGACGCCTCCGATGATTTGCTCATTTCCGTCGAACAAAAACTGAAAGAAAGGAAATTTGCACGCGTCGTTCGCTTGGAAGTCGCATCTGGTGCGAGCCCTCGAATCTTGCGCTTTTTAATGGAAGAATTGGATCTTGGCGCAGAAGACATATATGAAACTTCCGGGCTGACTGACTATGGGATTCTGGATGCAATTGCAGACGTGGATCTTCCAGCGCTGAAATATTCTCGTTGGACTCCGCTTCCACCCGCAGAACTTTCGGCCGAGGCAGGATCGAGCATTTTTTCGCAGATTCGCAAAGGCGATATTTTGGTTCATCATCCGTATCAGAGTTTCGATCTCAGTGTGGAAAAGTTCATCATCGCTGCTGCGGATGATCCGAAAGTTCTCTGTATTAAGCAATCGCTGTATCGCACTTCTGGTGACAGCCCGTTCATTGCAAGTCTCATTCACGCCGCCGAGAGTGGAAAACAGGTCGCAGTGTTGGTCGAACTTCGCGCACGCTTCGACGAAGCACGCAATATTGAATGGGCTCGGAAATTGGAAAATGCTGGAGTGCATGTCGCATACGGCGTGATCGGTTTAAAGACGCACACCAAGACGGCTCTTGTCGTTCGTCAGGAAACAGACGGCATTCGTTGCTACGGCCATGTTGGAACCGGAAATTACAACGCGCGAACCGCTCGCGTCTATGAGGACTTCGGCATCTTGACCAGTGATCCATTGATCACCGAAGATCTCGTTGGTCTCTTTAATTACATGACAGGTCGTTCGAGACAAACGAAGTTTAATAAATTGTTGATCGCTCCAGTCAGCATGAAGCGGCGATTTATTGATCTGATCGAGCGTGAAATTGAATTGCATACAGCGCAGCGTCCAGGACGAATCATTGCCAAGATGAATCAGATCGAAGACCGTGGTGTGATGGATGCGCTCTATCGCGCCAGCAAAGCAGGGGTGCAAATCGATCTGATTGTTCGCGGATTCTGTTGCATTCGACCAGGTGTTCCTGGGTTGTCTGAGAACATTCGCGTGCGTTCGCTCATTGGAAGGTTCTTGGAACACAGTCGAGTTTTCTACTTTGGTGCAGGGAAATCAGAGCCTCTCGATGGCGACTTCTTCATCGGCAGCGCAGATTGGATGTATCGCAATCTGCAGACTCGCGTGGAAGCTGCGACGCCAATCGAAAAATTAGAGCATCGTCGCATTTTGTGGACGACATTGGAATATTCGCTGCAAGACGTTCGCCAATCGTGGGAACTTCTTCCCGGCGGTTCCTATCAGCGCGTTCGTGATGATGGCCTCCAAGCAGACGATCCGCGCAGATTGGGATTGCATCAAAGGCTCATGAACGATGCATTAGCATTACATGCGCGCAGTCAAGGGGATACGACTTCACTCGCCGATCCTGTCAGCGAGAGTTCACCGCAGGAGCCTCAACTCCAATCGGAGTCGAGTCGCCGGAACCAGAAAAATCCACGTTCGGCTGGATAATCCCCAAATCAAAAAGTGTCTGAGCCATTTGCCCGGGAAGCAAATATCGCAAATTTGCTTTCACACTCCATTTTTTCAGAGTGTCTACATCGCCCCCATGTCTAATGACAACTGGAATTGAATCAAAGGTGATTGATCGAGCTGGAAGAGTGCGACTCGCAATCCAGACGTTGTTCCAAGTGCCGAGATTTGAAGAAACTTCGTAAGTCCATCGATCAAGCACCATTGGTAAGTCAGTCGGATTTCGGATGTCAAGTTTCAATACATATTCACCCGCATTTGGTCCGTCGGAGACCTTGTCAAGTGAATCCACACGTACATCTGGCGTGGCGGTGCATCCAAGCAGAATGCTCGGGAGCATCAAAAGAACAAGAAGTCTGGCGACCATAAGAGCAATCTATACCCTTGTGGGCATAGGATGGGTTGAGTGCATTCGATCATTCGACGAAATCTCCCAAAGTCCGCTGGAACTATTGCCGCATTCTCCTTTTTTTGTGCATGTTTCTGCGCATTCGCATCCATATTCGATTCTCTTACATTCGCTCAGGAATCCGCAGTTGTCGCCGTCGATGATTCTCCCGCGGCAGAACAGATGTTGTCACAAGCCGAGGATCAAGCTGCAAATAATCCCGCCGAATCTGCACGGCTCATCAGTCGCGTTCTGGAAGAATTCGGCCGCAAGTTGGTCAGAGTCTCAGGAGAGCAAGATCGATTCGTGGATGGTCGATCACGCGCCGAGTCATTCTTGCGATCGCATCCGCAAGTGATGGCAAAATTTCGATCAGCACAAACTGGCGAAGCGGAGCGATTGATTGCAGTAGGGGAAGATCGAAAAGTTGTCGAGACCCGTCTTCTGACTTCGGGTGGTCTTCTTGCTGCAGTTCGCGAAACTCAGCGTGCGATCGAGTTGGCACAATTCGCCGCGGCGCAGAATCTTCTTGATTCGATCAAGGATCATCCAGATATCTCATCGCTCGATCCATCTATTCACGCGACTCTTGTGGTGTTAACCGCATGGGGAAATGATGATGATGCGAGAGCATTGGCTGCTGTGGACATTCTCAAACATTCTTCAGTGGAGAATCTGCGTCAGTTGGGTGAGAGACTCGCCGTCACGATCAAGAATCCAATGGTGGGAAAGCAAGCATCGATCGATCCGCTCGCGCCATCGCGATTTGGTCCGATACCAACCAACGCAGTTCAACTCTGGAGCGAGCCGCTCGAAAATTCGATTTACTCTCGCCTTCAAGATTCCATCGAAAGTGGAGTTCCAATGAACAATGTCGAAGGCTCTGCGGCAAGTGGTCGATTCCTCGTGTCGATTCCAACGATTGATGGGCCCATTGTGCTGGTCAATGAGGCCTATGTTCTTCGCGCATTTGACGCATTTTCTCATCTTCCAAAGTGGCGTCAAGCAATCGGAACTGCGAATGCGCCAAGGACGGACACACAAGCTGGAGATCTTGAAGTTGCTGTTGTCGCATCGGATTGTGTGCTGGCACTTTCAGGTCACGCACTCGGGACGGAACGAAGCGGTGGCGGTCGTCTTGTTTGCCTCGATTTGTTGACTGGTCGCAAGAGATGGGAGCTTGCACCAG
>Ga0209190_1000979_pt1 | contig 20414 bp, 14 predicted proteins | sample M_140205_XF_Meta_FD_187315 | JGI IMG/M metagenome (GOLD analysis project Ga0209190, IMG submission 187315) | Freshwater microbial communities from Lake Montjoie, Canada to study carbon cycling - M_140205_XF_MetaG (SPAdes) (version 2) | ecosystem: Environmental > Aquatic > Freshwater > Lake... | reverse complement strand
CACTTCATTATGAACCTACTTCACTTATTGGTAAACAAGTAGTAATTGTAGCCAATCTGGCGCCAAGGAAAATGCGTGGCATTGAAAGTAATGGCATGATTTTAATGGCAGAAGATAAAGACGGGAAATTACATTTTGTAAACGCAGGGGATACGGCTGGCAACGGAAGTAAAGTGAGTTAATTATGTTTAGGGCCTTTCATCAGTAACATTCAATATTCAATTATGGCAAACAGGAACATCAAGAAAGTGGCCATTCTGGGAAGTGGTGTCATGGGCAGTCGAATTGCTGCTCATTTCGCAGGAGTTGGTGTTCAGGTATTGCTGCTTGATATAGTTCCTCAAGGCATTTCAGAAAATGCATCATTAAAAGAAAAAAATAAAATAGTTGATAGCTCGCTGGCTGCTGCTATTACCTCATCTCCTTCGCCTATTTATCATAAAGATGCACTACAACTTATTACTACCGGGAACTTCGCCGATAATATGAAAGATATTGCTGATGCAGATTGGATCATTGAAGTTGTAGTAGAAAAACTAGAGATTAAGAAAAAAATATTTGATGAAGTAGAAAAATACAGACGCAAGGGCACCCTTATATCAAGTAATACTTCAGGTATTCCTATTCATTTGATGACCGAAGGAAGAAGTGAAGATTTTAAAATTCATTTCTGTGGCACTCATTTTTTTAATCCACCACGTTACTTAAGGCTACTTGAAATTATTCCTGGGCCTGATACAGATAAATCGGTTATTGATTTCATGTTGTATTACGGCGATATAATTCTAGGAAAAAAAACCGTACTATGCAAAGACACACCCGCTTTTATAGCAAACCGTATTGGTGTTTTTTCTATGATGACTATTTTTCAATTATCGCAAAAACTTTCATTAGGTATTGAAGAAATTGATGTTTTAACAGGCCCAATTTCTGGCAGACCTAAATCAGCCTCCTTTCGCACAGCAGATGTGGTAGGACTGGATACACTCATTAAAGTTGCCAATGGTATTTATCAAGAATGCCCAACTGATGAGGCAAAAGAAAATATGCTCATTCCTATCTGGATGAATAAAATGGTAGAGAAAAATTTTATAGGGGATAAAGCAGGACAAGGATTTTATAAAAAAATAAAGGGTGAAGGGAAAAGTGAGATTCTTGTTCTCGATTTAGAAACTTTTGAATACAGAACTACAAAAAAAGTTTCATTTCCAGCCATTGAAGCTGCAAAACCAATTGAAGCACTTGAAGACAGAATTCGTATGCTGATAAATGCAAAGGATAAAAGCGGGGATTTCTACCGTTCTTTTCATTATGCATTATTTGCTTACGTAGCGCATCGTATTCCTGAAATAAGCGATGAAATTTATCGTATTGATGATGCAATAAAAGCGGGCTTCGGCTGGGAAATAGGACCTTTTGAAACCTGGGATATACTAGGGGTAAAAGAAATGACCGAGCAGATGAAAAAAGCAGGTACTGCTTTACCTACATGGGTGGAAGATTTTATTACTTCGGGAGGAAATACATTCTACAAAACAGAAAATAATAAGAAGCACTGCTATGATATAATTACAAAAACCTATAAAGTTATACCAGGAGCTAACAATATTATTATCCTGAAACAATTTTCGGATAAAAGTATTTGGAGTAACAGCAGCTGTCATCTTTATGAACTGGGAGATGAAGTGCTGGCATTAACATGGAATACTAAAATGAATAGCATTGGCGGCGAAGTGCTCGAAGGAATTCAAAGAAGTATATCTATTGCTGAAGAAAAATACAAAGGACTTGTAATAGCAAATAGCGGCGCACAATTTAGTGCTGGTGCTAATATAGCTTTATTATTTATGCTGGCTATAGAGCAAGATTACGATGAACTTGATTTGGCCATTAAGCTGTTTCAGAATACAATGATGAGAATAAGATATTCAAACATCCCGGTAGTAGCTGCACCTCACGGCTTGACTCTAGGTGGAGGTTGTGAATTATGTCTTCATGCCGATAAAATTATTGCTGCAGCAGAAACATATACAGGACTTGTAGAATCAGGCATCGGAGTGATTCCCGCAGGAGGAGGAACGAAGGAATTTATTTTGCGTGCTTCTGACGAAATTCACCAAGGTGAACCAGAAAATATAACCTTACAAAACAGATTTCTCACTATTGCTACTGCTAAAGTTTCTACATCAGCTCATGAAGCTTATGATCTTGGAATATATAAAAAAGGTAAGGATGAAATTTCAATAAATATTGACCGAAGAATAACAAGAGCAAAAACAGCGGTTTTACAAATGCATGAATCAGGATATGTGATGCCAACGATGCGAAAAAATATTAAAGTGTTAGGACGATCTGCACTTGGTGCCCTTTATGCAGGCATCAATGGCATGTGGCGAGCGCACTACGCTAGTGATCACGATGTAAAAGTTGCCAAAAAACTCGCTTTTGTAATGTGTGGAGGAGACCTCAGCGAACAAACCTTGGTAAACGAACAATACCTACTTGATTTAGAAAGAGAAGCTTTTCTCAGCCTGGCTGGAGAAAAGAAAACACTAGAAAGAATACAAAGTGTTATTAAAACAGGTAAACCATTAAGAAACTAATAATTATGACTCAATTTCCTCCTTATTTAAAAAAAGGTGACACAATCGGAATTATGTGCCCTGCTGGATATTTGCCAAAAATAAAAACTGATGCCTGTGTAAAAACACTTAAACAATGGGGCTATAAAGTAGTGCTTGGAAAAACAGTAGGAGGCAACTCTGCCAATTACTTAAGCGCTCCAGACAATGTGAGACTGAAAGAATTGCAGGAAATGTTGGACAATAAAAAAATTAAAGCTATACTTTTTGGCCGAGGAGGATATGGTACAAGTAGAATTATTGATAAAATAGATTATTCATCCTTTTTAAAAAAACCAAAATGGCTCATTGGTTTTAGCGACATAACTGTTTTACATAATCACCTGCTGAGTAACTTCAATATCGCGTCTCTTCACGCGCCGATGACATCAGCTTTTCTTGAAGGTGGAGAAAAAAGTGAAAGTGTACAATCATTACAAAAGATACTTAGGGGCGAAGCACTTACCTACCTCACTAAAAACCACCTATTCAACAAAAAAGGAAAAGCAAAAGGCGAACTTGTGGGAGGTAATCTTACTTTGTTATGCAATATCATTGGCACTCCATCTGACTGTTCTACTAAAAAAAGAATACTATTTATTGAAGATATAGGCGAACATTACTATAGTATCGACCGCATGATGACACAACTGCTAAGAAGTGGTAAACTTGATAAAATTAAGGGCCTTATAGTTGGCTGTTTTACGGAAATGAAAGATACTTCAAGGCCATTTGGGAAAAATGCCGAAGAAATCATTCGTGATATTATTGCACCTTACAACATACCTGTAGCTTATGGATTCCCTGTTAGTCATGACAAAGAGAATGTAGCATTAAAAATTGGATCATCATACCAAATGGAAGTGAATAACAAAGGCTGCGTGCTTGAAGAGAAAAAAAAGTAATGATTACTTCAAAAAACTAACTCCTACTCTATCGCAACACCGAATCCATCACTTGCTTATATCCATCAAACTTGGTAAGATCGTTATGCGAGCCCTTATCAATAGTTACAAATCTATCTCCAGGTTTCATAACCTCTTTTAATTGAGCCGCTTCTCTATAAGGAATAAGGCAATCCTTTTTTCCATGAAAAATAATAACAGGATTTTTAACCTCTTCAAGATATTCCCCTAATGGTAATTTGTATTTTGACATAGCAGTAACTGGATAGAGAAACAAATAATTTCTAAAAAGTGAAGGTATGCTATAATAGGGCGCTTCTAGTACCAGGAACTTAGGTTTTATATAAGAGGCCACATAAGCAGCAATGCCAGTGCCAAAGGATTTGCCATAAATAATTAAAGAATCATTACTAAACTTTGTAAGTGCTAATTTAATCACCTGATCAGCCTGGCTGTAAAGTTTTTTCTCATCCATCGATCCTGCACTTTTTCCAAAACCTGGATAATCCGGCATCCACACTTCATACCCTCTTTTAGTAAAAAATGATGCATAGGATGCATAGTGTTCTACATTTTGTGTATTGCCATGAAAATACACCAGAAGTCCCTTTGCTTTTATTGAATCAGAATAAAAACGGATCATATTAATCGTGTCCATTAAATTCATAGCAATATTAACTTCTTCAAAAGGCTGTTTGAATTTAAACTGATAAGATGCCGGAAGCTTTTCTGGATGAAGTAATATTTTTTCCTGAAGATAATAAAACAGAATACCAATAATCCCATAAAGCATTAATAGTACCTTAATCAGTCTGAAAATAAATTTACGTTGTATTGCCATTTCAATATTTTAATATATCACGAAGAAAATTATGATAATCAGGAAATGAAGGAAGATTATTATGGCCGCCTCCATGAATACGAATAAGAGTAATCATCTTTGGATTGATAGACCGTAACTTTTCGCTATGCCTAATGGGAATAAGCAAGTCTTTTGTTCCATGCAAAATATAGGTATGGCACTTCACTTTGTCTATCCATTTATCAGTACGTATTTGATAGCGAAGTATCAATCCAATAGGTATGATAGGTAAAAATCGTTGTACTGCACTTCGAAAACTAAAATACGGCGCATCTAATATAAGGTATCGAGGATTATTGTCACTTGCCAGCCTCGAAGCGAATCCACTTCCAAGGCTTCTTCCATAAACAATAATATGAGACTCTCCATATTGAGCAGCTAATTTCCTATAAACAAACTGCATGTCTTCATAAAGATTCTTTTCCGACCGCCTGCCCGTGCTCTTACCAAAACCACGATAATCTACCAGCACTACATCATATTGAAACTTATAAAAATCCTTAGCATATTTTGCCCATCCTTTTATGCTGCGCGAATTACCATGAAGATAAAGTATAAGTCCAAGGGGGTTTTTTACCTCAAAATGAAGCCCATTAATTCTGACACCTTTTGCAACCTCAAAAAATAATTCTCTGAAAGGGACATCATATAAGTACTTGAAATCGACAGCTAATTTCTCGGGTTTAAAAATAAATTTTTCCTGTACGAGATAAATAATAAACAACAACACTCCATAACCGGCAATAATATATAACCAGGTTGCATTCATTTTAATATACTTAATTGAGAGGTCATTCCGGATTTTTCATCCATGCATCCATTCCACCGGAAAGATTATAAAGATTGGTAAAGCCATATTTTTCTTCTAATCGTTGAATGGCAATTATGCTGCGAATACCCATTTTGCAATAAATAATCACAGGCTTTTCACTTTCAATCATCTTGTGTTTTTCTATTATTTCTTCCAAAGGAATATGCAAACCGCCGATATTGAAGCGCTTATGTTCATTAGCATCACGTACATCTATCAAAAATAAATAGGTACCTTTTTCAGATAACTTTAAGCGAAGTTCAGCTGGAGTGATAGTATTCATAAAAATCAATCTTCTTCCTCAAAAGGGAATATTCTTTTTAACTTCAGCTTACTTACTGGAGCTACAACAAGCGGGAATTTTTCTACATTAACATTACTTTGATCGAGCCCAAAGCCTCTTTCTTCACTCAAACTGAATTCTTTGAGCCAGAAATAGATTTTCATATAAATCGTTTCCATGATTGGAAGTTCATTATCCTGACTCAGGAATTTCTCCATAACAATAAACTGAAAATCGCCTACCATATTATGCCTTTGCTGACTCTCATAACGACTGGTAACATTAACCTCTCTATTGGCAACTAAATCTTCTACAACTTTTTTAAACATAACATTAATACGTGGAGCTACACGAAACCCAAGTTTAAATTCCACACGTATAATATCATTTGGAATAATATGCTCCACTGTGTACTCGCAGGTATAAGGATCATCCATAGTATGTACATGAACAAACCAATATATGTCGGCTCGCTTAGGCTTACCACTTAATATACTGAACATGATCTTATGCTCTATTTCCTTATTATTATTAGCACTAGTAAGATAAACTAGATGTGTAGCATATTTAGGTACAGTAGAATCGTTGCTGAGTTCCTCCAACTTGGGGACATACTCTTCCACCCTTACAAATTCCACGTATCGATTTTTGATTTTACGAGCTCTGTACCACACATACATAATAGTAAACATAACGAAGCCAATCATTACGGTTAAATATCCTCCATGAACAAATTTATCCATCAAGGCTATTAGAAAGCTAATATCCACTACCACATATACTGCAATAAAAAGATAAATCAATATTGGCTTTACACGATTTAGAACCAAAAAATTAGCAAATAGAATAGTAGTCATTACCATAGTAGTAATGATAGCCAAGCCATAAGCCGCTTCCATTTTTGCTGATTCTTTAAAAAACAGAACAACTCCTACACAGCCAATGAAAAGAATTGTATTAATGCCAGGAATATAAATTTGACCTTTTGCCTCAGAAGGATAATTCACTTTAAGTCTGGGCCAAAGATTTAAGCGGATGGCTTCATTGATTAGAGTAAAAGATCCTGAAACAAGTGCTTGACTAGCTATTATGGCAGCTGTAGTAGCAATGATTACACCTGGAACAATAAACCATTGAGGCATTAAATCATAAAAAGCATTAAGCCCCATTGCATCACGAGTTACTGAATCAACCATAATTCCAGAATGGTGACTCAATAAATAAGCAGCCTGGCCAAAATAATTCAACAGCAAACAAATCTTTACAAAAATCCATGAGATGCGTATGTTATGTTTTCCGCAATGCCCTAGATCGCTGTATAAAGCCTCTGCACCTGTAGTACATAGAAATACTGCACCTAACAGCCAAAACCCTTTCGGATAAGTAAAAAGAAAATGAATGGCATGATAAGGATTCAGGGCTTCAAATATGGAAAGATCATCTGAAATATGAACAATACCTAAAACAGCAAGCATTGCAAACCAAATAGTCATGATTGGACCGAAGGCTCTTCCAATAGACCCTGAACCAAATTGCTGACTGAAAAAGAATACCACCATGATACCCAAAACAACATATTCAATTGTACTATGTGCCATTTCATGAAACTGTGGCAATTCTTTTAAGCCTTCAATAGCAGAGGTTATAGATATGGGTGGGGTAATCATACCATCTGCCAACAGCGCAGCTCCTCCAATCATTGCTGGAATCACCAACCACTTTTTTCGCCTACGCACAAGAGCAAAAAGTGCAAAGATGCCACCCTCACCCTTATTATCTGCCTGCAATACTAAAATGATGTATTTAATAGTTGTCTGAATGGTGAGTGTCCATATTATTAAAGACAAGGTGCCAATGATAAGTTCACGCGAAATAACTTTATTATAAATAATAGAATTAAAAACGTATAAAGGAGAAGTTCCGATATCGCCATAGATGATTCCGAGAGCAATTAAAAAACCGGCCGCGCTGAGTTTATTTACTTGTTTGGACACTTGAAAAAATTTCCTGCCAGAGGCTTAATCCTGAGGACTTGCAAAAATAATCTGAATTATGGAAAAAGAAGATTAAAAAACAGATTTTAGCATGTTAGAGCCAAAAAAGTTTTACTACTGCCTAAAATAAAGAACCCGGACTTTCCGTCCGGGCTCCCCTCTGATTTCGTGGGTTAAGGATTCAATAAGGTGGTTCATTTTGGGGGGTTACCAACATCGGCAAAACCTTTGTTTTTTTCTAAGGTATATATTACGGGGCTAGTCAGGTTTTTTGCCGTCTAAAAAAGTATTTATCGTGCTTATTTCCGTTTGATTATTCTCGTTTGTCTTTACTGAGTAGTTACTGTAGAAGCTTTCAACATTGGCAATTGGATTATTGATATCCATATTGCGGCGAAGGTAAGCCGGCACCGTTTCAAACTCATTGTTTGGATCAGCTGCGTTGATGTTGAATGACAGATTACGCAGCTTCGCAATGCGTTCCATAGCCCTGCGCCTTAATTCTTCTGATTCGTCCTGCAATGCAGGTTCCTCAACAGGAGACATCATGATGGGCTGAGTTTTTTGTACAATTGGCTCTTCCTCCGCCGCCTTTTGGGGTTTTACCACCAGATGCATTTCGATAACAGGTTCGTCTTCCTGAACCGGTAGCTGAACTGGTGTTTTAGGATTGGATGCTGGTTCCTGATAGTCCTCAGCATAAATTTGCGTTGGCCTAACCAGGTAGCCCCCCGACGAAAGGGTGCTATTATTACTAGCTTCTTCATTACTATCTATATTGGATAGATTTGTTGGATTGATATCTGCAATATTTTGAGTTGAATTTTCAATATCCGTTGGATTTATAGATAATTCAAAGAAAACAGGTCCATCTTCCTGCCTTGGTGCTATTATTGGCTCCTCAAAAAGATTAGAAATCCTTGGCATGAGATCTTCAGGAATGTCATTTTCTCTTTGTTCGAAATGCGGGACAAGTGTTTCTTGTACAGGTGCTTCAATTTCTATATTAACAATAGGCGTTATTTGCTGCAAAGAAGCTGATTCAAAAGCAGGAGCAGGAGCTTTTTCAAGCGCTACAACTACTTTATTATCTTTCTTCTCAGTATTTAGTTTAGAACCTTTCACAAAAGGATCTTCATGATCGAAGCCCGTGGCAATAATAGTTATACCAATCTGGTTTCCAAGACTACTATCGTAACCTAATCCAAGAATCACATCTGTTTCTTCACCAGCTTGGCTCAGCAAATAATTCTGAATTACTTCTACTTCATCCATAGTAAATTCATGATCACCTTCTGATGAATTGATATTGATAAGAATCCATTTTGCTCCACGGATATCATTATCATTAAGTAGCGGAGAAGTAAGCGCATTTTCAATTGCAACCTGAGCTCTGTTCTCTCCTTCAGCTGTTGCGCTTCCCAGAATAGCAACACCGCCATTAGTCATCACCGTGCATACATCAGCAAAATCCACATTAATTTGACCAGTATGGCTGATAACATCAGTGATACACTTAGCTGCAGTAGCCAGTACATTATCTGCTTTAGAAAAAGCATCTTTCATTTTCAAATTACCAAACTGATGACGAAGTTTGTCATTGCTGATTACAAGTAAGGTATCAACATGATCTTTTAGTTCCTGAATTCCCTCTTCTGCTTGAGCTAGTCTTTTCTTCCCTTCATAAGCAAAAGGTGTAGTAACTATTCCTACTGTAAGGATGCCCAAGTCTTTACATATTTTTGCAAGAATGGGAGCACCCCCTGTACCGGTTCCACCACCCATGCCAGCTGTAATAAAAGCCATCTTAGTATTCACCTCAAGAATAGCTCTTATTTCTTCAAAACTTTCTTCCATAGCTCTTCTGCCTATGCTAGGATTAGCTCCAGCACCAAGCCCTTGAGTTAGGTATGGCCCAAGCTGAATTTTATTAGGAACAAGGCTTTGTGCAATTGCCTGGGCATCAGTATTGCAAATAACAAAGTCTACTCCTTCAATATTTTGCGAAAACATATGGTTAACTGCATTGCTTCCGCCGCCGCCTACACCTATCACTTTGATGATGGAGGATTGTTCTTTAGGTAGATCAAATTGTATCATGTTGTTTAATTTAGATGAGTTAGTATAATATGGGTTATATGAAAAAATTATAAATGCATGTCTTCTTCTTCCTTGAACATATCTATAAGATTGTTTTTGAAACTATCCATAAAATCCTTGATAGTTCTACGCTGTTTCATTTCCACCTTTTCAATATCCACTGCAGTAACAGGTGTCTGATTTTTTTCAATAGTAGCTCCTTGTTGCAAAATTCCTTTCACTTTAGCTTGTCCAGCTTCTACCTTAAAAAAATTATCCGCCAACTGCCGATTATTATTTTCAAAATCGTTGTACCCTTTTAGAATTAAACCAATACAAGTACTATACATTGGTTTAGCAAGTTCTTCAATATGGCCACCCGCAAGATGTTCATTAGGAAGACCGATTCTTGCATTTAAACCAGTAATATATTCTGTAAGCTGAAGTAAATGTTTCAACTGCGAACCTCCTCCAGTAAGAATGATACCGCCATTCAACATTTTGTTATCAAGCCCCACCAGTTTAAGATGATAAGTAACAAAATCCATAATCTCACTCATACGTGCCTGGATAATACTAGAAAGATTTTTTACCGATATTTCTTTAGCCGACAGCCCCTTTATTCCAGGAATAGTAATAAACGTATTAGATTTTGCTTCATCACTCAATGCACTGCCAAACTGAATCTTCATTTGCTCTGCTTGAACTCTTAATACACCTAACCCAGTCTTTATGTCATTAGTAATATTTTCGCCTCCAAAAGGTATTACTGCAGTATGTTTAAGAATACCTTCATAAAAAACTGCCAGATCTGTAGTACCACCACCGATATCAACAATGGCTACTCCTGCTTCAAGATCTTGATCACACATTACCGAAGCAGCAGAAGCAAGTGGTTGCAATACAAGATCTTTAGTACGCAATCCTGCTTTCTCAACACTCCTGTTGATATTGCGAATAGCATTTTTATCACCAGTAATGATGTGAAAATTAGCTCCTACTTTTACTCCACTATAGCCAATAGGATTAGGAATATTCTGAAAATTATCAACAGTAAATTCCTGAGGAATCACATCAATAATTTGATCCCCGGCAGGAATATAGGTTCTGTATTGATCAGCCAAGAGTCTATCGATTTCTTCTTGACAGATCTCCTCTTCTATATTTTGACGAACAATATCGCCGCGAGTTTGCAGACTTTTAATATGATGGCCGGCAATACCCACATATACCTCATTAATCTCAAGATTTGGATTTGAAGCATAGCAGTTTTCAAGTGCCGACTGAATGGCCTTTATAGTTTGGTCTATATTAAGCACCATACCATGCTTTACACCATTACTAGCAGCCTTCCCGAAACCGAGTATTTCAAGCTTGCCAAATTCATTTTTTCTGCCTGCAATAGCGGCAATCTTTGTGGTGCCTATGTCAAGCCCTACAATAATTGGTTGTTCGTTGTTCATGTGTTTATTTTTTATTTTATAAATTTTTAGTTTTTATTACTTTTTTTTGAGGCATTACAGCTTTAGTTTTATTTTGAGGCGCTGTGCTAACAGACGCTTTATTAGTATTTTTTATTTTTGATATTTTTAAAGGCGTTGGACTAAGTGATTTTTTGAGATCTGAGGAACCGGCTTTTACAGCATTATCACTACTACCATTATCATCGCGTTGAAAATTTTGCTGCACCAAAGAAACATCCGAATTATTTTTTTCTGCATCAGAAAAAACTATTGTTGCAGAATCGCTAGACATTTTATCTGCATTATCAGCAATAATCTGTAGTAATTGAGTAGCACGTAAAGAATCAGGATATAAATCTTCCTTGCCTCTTAGTGTTGCAACCACTTGTCCCTTATAATTAAGAGATATTCTGCTATATCGACTCCAGCCAGTTTTCAACATTACTGATTTATAGAAAAGTTTCATCTTTTCAAATTTCTCATCCGCATCACTTGCATCCCCAAAAATTATCACCTGATTGCCAATTTTAGGCGTCATTTCAAATTCAAGGAAAGAAGTAATTTCAGTCTGATCAATAAAAGCCATTAACAAAGAATCTCCCTGTATCTTCATACTGAGAATACTTATATCTTTTAAAAGCACACTATCACGCTTAGTTAACACTTTTAACTCAGAGGGGAATCCTGTAAATACAGGTAAGCGAGCAGAAAAAAGCTCACTGAGTGGAATAGTCATTAAACTACTATCAATATAATAACTACTTCCAGCCTGTGTAAATATTCTTGCTACAGGCTCACGCTCTACTACATTCACCCTAAATTTCTCATTATTATCGAAATATAATTTTGCTTCTTTTATCCAAATATCTTTTTTAAGGGCCTCTTCAATATCTTGCAATTTGAATTCGCTTATTGGCCTCCCTGTTACATTGCCACCTACATGCTCGGCTATTACTCTTCTTACTTCCGAATCATCAATAAAAAGTTTATTATTACTTCCATTTATTGAAATATTTAATCCACTGCAGCGTCGAACCTTATTATTATTTATTACTGCCGAAACAAGCAATACTATAGTGCCACTGCCTATCAATACCCAAAAAAGCAGAGATAAAATGTGCTTCACTTTTATATCTTTATTAAATATCATGAGTGCACTTTTTTATTAACGAGTATTTTCCTTACCGGCTCCACCAAGGCGTCGATATCTCCAGCACCTGCCATTACCAATACCTCTATATCATGCTGGTCTATCCAATCTGTCAATTCATTTTTCTCTACCACCCCAACATTTTTATTTTTCATACCTAATTTAATCAATCCAGAATCTACCCCAGCCATAGGCAATTCACGTGCCGGATAAATTGGCAATAGTATAATTTCATCTGCCATATCAAGTGCTTCTGAAAAACCTGCAGCAAAATCTTTTGTTCTACTATAAAGATGAGGCTGAAATACTAGAGTGCATTTACGATTAGGATACATCTGACGAACACCCTGCAGTAAAGCCTTGAGTTCTTCAGGATGATGAGCATAATCATCTATCATAACCATAGAATCATTCTTCACTACATATTCAAATCTTCTTTTTACTCCCCTGAAAGATGCAATAGCCAATTTTATCTTTTCCTTATCTATTTTGAGATGATTGGCAACTGCAATAGAAGCAATGGCATTTTCTATATTATGTTTACCTCCCATATCAAGTTGCATTTCACTAATCACTTCACCAGGCAACACAACATCAAAAACATATTTTCCATTTTCTACTCTAATATTTTTTGCATAAGCATTGGCCTTGGTATCTGAAAGACTATAAGTGATTTTCACTGCCGCCTGTAATTCCTGATCGCGAGGTAGTCCTAAATGACAAACAAGTAATCCGCCCGGCTTAATATTACGAGTGAACTTTACAAAGGCATCCTGCATGTCTTTTTCTGTACCATATATATCAAGATGATCAGAATCCATAGCAGTTACTACTGCCACATCAGGATTCATTTTAAGAAAACTACGATCATACTCATCTGCTTCTGCAACAGTAACATTAGTAGCATTGCTCCAGTAATTGGTATTATAATTCACAGCAATACCTCCAAGAAAAGCACTACAACCATAATTAGAATGACGAAGAATATGAGCAATCATAGAACTAGTAGTAGTTTTTCCATGAGTACCTCCTACACATATACTATAAGACTCCTTAGTAACCAAAGCAAGCATATCGCTTCTTTTCAATATAGGATATTCATGGCTACGATAATATGAAAGCCCGCTATGCTCTTTTGGAACTGCCGGAGTATACACTACAACTGATGCTTCCTTATCAATAAGCGCGTCACTATCATTATAATGAACCACAATGCCTTCTTGCTCAAGCTGGGCAGTAAGAGCAGTCTTTGATTTATCATAGCCGCTGACTCTTATCCCCTTTTCATTAAAATATCTTGCCAGTGCACTCATACCGATGCCTCCGATGCCTATAAAATAGACAGCCTTCATACTGGGTAGCTTCAATATTGGAGTTGACGGTTCAGTCATTAATTCTATTAATTAAATACTTCTTTTAAAATTTCATCCGCAATAAGCTCATCAGCATTTGTATTAGCGAGCTTAATAATATTTTCACTGAATTGCTTTCGCAAATCATTATTTTTTAATAATTCAATTAATCCCGGCACCAATATTTCCCTTGCCGCAGTATCTTTTACTACTAATGCCGCACTTCTTTCTGCAATCCGCTTGGCATTGAAAGATTGATGATCCTCGGCTGCATGAGGGAAAGGAACAAAAATCACTGGCCTACCCACGATGCACAATTCCGTAACTGCCATAGCTCCACTTCTACTCACCACTACATCCGAAGCTGCATAAGCTAAATCCATACGGCTTATAAAATCATGCACCCTAATATTATTCTTATTGGCCGCATGAGCAAAAGCAGTTTGATGAAAAGGTTTACCTGTTTGCCAAATCACCTGCACTCCTTTCGATTCAAGTATATCAAGATCACTGTCAATAGCTTCATTAATGGTTCGAGCACCAAGGCTGCCTCCTATAATAAGTACTGTTTGCAACCCATCTTTCAAACCAAAATATTTTAAGGCTTCAGCGCGACTGGCGGGAGAAACTATACTCTTACGTACAGGATTTCCCGTTATAGAAATCCTTTCTTTAGGAAAAAATTTCTCCATGCCTTCTGATGCCGTGAATATCCTTGTAGCTTTTTTCCCCAACAGTATATTACTCTTGCCCGCAAAAGAATTGCTTTCATGAATAAATGTGGGAATATCTTTTGACTGCGCAAATCTGAGCACAGGAAAACTTGAATAGCCTCCCACCCCAATTACAGCATCTGGCTTAAACTTTTTAAATATCCTTGATACTTCAAAAAAGCTTTTTACCAATTTGTAAGGCAAGCCGATATTTTTAATCAAAGAACTTCTGTTAAACCCTGCAATATTTAGTCCTACTACATTGTACCCTGCTTCAGGTACTTTTTCCATTTCCATCTTACCTTTTGCACCTACAAAAAGAAATTCAGCCTCAGGACATTTTTCCATAATCGCATTTGCAATAGCAATAGCCGGGAAAATATGCCCTCCCGTTCCACCGCCCGCCATAATAAAGCGCTTTTTATTTTTCATTATCTCCTCTTGCTTTGTCATTTATGCAAACGCTTCAGTTGTTTCACTTTCATTATTTTCTTCAACAGCAGTCAACTCAGGTTGCTCTTTTCCCTCAAGAGCCTCCACATTTCTTGCCACACTCAGTATAATACCAATTGACAAACAAGTAAAAATAAAACTGCTTCCTCCCATACTCACCAAAGGCAGCGTAACCCCTGTATTAGGAAAAAGATTAACGTTCACTGCCATATTTACAATTGCCTGAATTACCAGTGTAAAACTTAATGCCAATGCAAGAAAGGCTCCAAATGCATAAGGACACTTTCGATAAAGACGAATACATCGAAATAAGAAGACGAGATAAATTGAAACCATAATAGCTCCTCCTACAATTCCATACTCTTCAATTATTATTGCATAAATAAAATCACTATAACTATGGGGTAAAAAATTTCTCTGCTCACTGTTTCCGGGACCTCTGCCGAACCATCCCCCTTTAGCAATAGCTATTTTTGCCTGATTAATCTGGTATGATTTTTCACTAGATCCTTCTTTACTTCCATAAACAAAAGTTTGTATCCTACTAATCCATGTAGGTACTCTTCCTGAAGCAAGTATACCAGACAACTTTTTGGTCTGTCCTTTTTCTTTATCATATGTTGTAAGGGCAATTGTCAGCAGAAACGTAATGGGAATCATTGCAATTGCAATTGTACCAAGAATATGTTTTATTCTTACCCTGCCTATGAACATAAGTATCAAACTTGTTCCTCCAATTAATAAAGAGGTAGACAGATTTGCTGGAGCAATAAGAATACAAATCACTGCTACAGGAATAATTATGGGAAGAAATCCATTATGAAAATCCTTAATAGCGTTTTTATTTTGTTTGCGACTCAGCATTCGACTGAGATACATAAAAAGAGCCAACTTCGCAAGATCTGAAGTCTGAAAGGTCTGATTAATAACAGGAAGTTTTATCCAACGGCTGCCAGAATTAAGCTGGACACCAAAAAATAAAGTATATAATAAAAGAGGAATAGCAATTAAAAATAATACCAGCGCTACCCTTGAATAAATTGAATAATTGATACGATGAGCAAAATAAATAAGAATAAGTCCTAGAATAATAAAAGCAAATTGCTTAAATAGATAACTCTCTGTACTACGGCTTACCCTATATGCAAGTGAACCGGTACTGCTATATACTAGTAAAAGACTTGCAACAGTAAGTATGATTACAATAGACCAAATAACCTTATCTCCCTTCGTTTTTTGAACGAGATTATCGCCCATGTTGGCAAATGAGGGAGAAAATATATTTTTAAAGTTGTTATCCAACATTTTTATAATTCTTTTACAGCTTTTTTAAACTGATTGCCTCTGTCTTCATAATTCAAAAAAAGATCAAAGCTGGCGCAAGCAGGGCTTAGTAATACTACTTCTCCTTTATTAGCAATATTAAAAGCTGCACTAACAGCCTCATGCGCACTGCCCGTATTCACAATAAGTGGAATGACATTAGCAAATGCATCATGAATTTTAGCATTATCCTTGCCCAAGCACACAATGGCTTTCACTTTTTCTTTCAAAAGATCCTTTAATAATTCATAATCATTCCCTTTATCTACACCACCTAAAATCAGAATCACTGGCTTAGTCATACTTTCAAGCGCATACCAGGTACTATTAACATTGGTAGCTTTGCTGTCGTTAATAAATTCTACTCCACGCACAGCACCTACAGGCTCCATCCTGTGTTCTAAACTTTCAAAAGTTTGAAGTGCCTCACGAATTTTTTCTTTTCTAATATCCATTGCTGCTGCAGCCAGACTGGCTGCCATGCTGTTATATTGATTATGCTTTCCCTTAAGCGCAAAATCATTAACAGACATTGACATTTCCTCACTTTTCCATTTCAAATGCATGCGTGCATTGGATAAGTAAGCTCCCTGCGATAGTTCTTTCCTCATAGTAATAGGTGCTTGGATTGATTGAATTTTTTGGTAAGAAATATGCTTCATCGTGATCTCATCATCCATATTATAGATGAAAACATCTTCGGGAAGCTGGTTTTCGGCAATTTTAAATTTGGCTTTTGCATAGTTCTCTACACTGTAATCATACCGATCGAGATGATCTTCGGTAATATTAGTAAGCACCGCTACATTAGGTCTGAAATTTTTGATATCATCAAGTTGAAAAGAACTCACTTCTGTCACATAAAGCTGTTTCGGATCTTGAGCCACCTGACGAGCAAAGGAGTAGCCAATATTTCCTACCAATGCACATTCTTTATCATCATAACGACAAATATGATAGGCAAGAGAAGTGGTGGTGGTTTTTCCGTTGCTGCCTGTAACAGCTATCAGCTTACTATTACCGATGAAACGATAGGCAAATTCAATTTCGCTGATAATAGGAATACCCGCTTCTCTAATTTTCTTTACAATTACTGCCGAATTGGGTATACCCGGACTCTTAATAACCTCAATGGCATCAAGTATGATGCTTTCAGTATGAAAACCTTCCTCAAATCGAATACCTTCTTCCGATAATTCTTTCCGGTATTTTTCTGAGATAGAAGATACGTCGCTGACAAAAACATCAAAGCCCTGCTTTCTGGCAAGTAAAGCAGCACCTGTTCCGCTTTCTCCCGCACCCAGTATGGCAATTAGCTTGTTCATGAATTGGCTTCTCCTGATTTAAAAATTTGGTTCTTCAAAAGCATGGAATTTTGACAGGTATATCGTTTTAAATTCTGCACCACTAGGAGTTTTTTATTTGTTAGCATTTAGTTTCAGCAGGTACGGACTGAACTTTTTTTAAAATTGGTTTTTCAAAAGCATAGAATTTAACGGGTAAATATGACCTCACAGATAAACAAGTCCTTTATTTATATTCATTCTCCTTTTCAGGCGCATTTCTTGTTCCGTTTTTACAAGAAATACCTTTTAAACTATCTTAACTTGAGTGTAACAATCGCTGTTGCTACACACAAGATGGTAATGATCCAAAATCGCACTGCGATCTTGCTTTCATGATAACCTAGCTTCTGGTAATGATGATGAAGCGGGCTCATGAGAAAAATCCTCCTTCCCTCGCCATATTTCTTTTTGCTGTATTTAAAATAACTCACTTGTATCATCACACTCATCAATTCCACAAAAAACACCAAACAAAAAATAGGTATTAATAATTCCTTTCTAACAATTATGGCAAGCGCAGCAATAATGCCTCCCAGAGCAAGGCTTCCGGTATCGCCCATAAAAACCTGAGCTGGATAAGAATTATACCATAAGAATCCTACACAAGCGCCAACAAAAGCTGCAATAAAAATGGATAACTCAGCCAGGTTAGGGATGTACATGATATTGAGATACTCAGCAAACTTGATATTCCCGCTTACATAGGCAAAAATTCCAAGACCAATTCCTATTATCGCACAAACTCCTGTGGCAAGTCCATCAAGACCATCGGTAATATTTGAGCCATTAGAAACAGCCGTAACAATAAATATGACCAATGCTATATATAAGAAATAAGTATACTTCTGCCAGCCTTCAGGCAATAGTTTTGCATAATTAAATTCGTGAGACTTTACAAAGGGGATAGTGGTAATAGGTGTTTTAACTCTAGCAAAAACATGATTTTTACCTCCAATCATTACCACATGGAAAGAGTCACCAATGAGACGCTCGCCTCTGTGTAATACTGAATCTTTCACATACTTAATATCAGGGCTATACACTTCTCTTTCCACCACTACATTATTGTTGAAATATAACGTAGCACCCACAATAATACCTAACATCACTTGACCAAATATCTTAAAACGTCCGGCGAGTCCATCAGCATCGGTTTTCTTAAAATCAATTCCCTTTTCCTTCGCTATTTTTTTTGCCTTCAGTTTAAAATAATCATCAATAAAGCCTATAGTTCCTAGCCAAAGAGTACAAAGTATCATCAACCTGATATATACCTTATCAAGATTTGCCAGCAAGAGTGTGGGTATTAATATGGCAAGAATAATAATGATACCGCCCATGGTAGGTGTTCCTTTTTTTGACTGTTCGCCTGGAAGACCTAAATCACGAACCGTTTCACCCAATTGCCTATTTGTAAGAAACTTAATCACTTTTTTACCCACTAGTGTAGTAATCACTAGCGATAGTATTAATGCCAACAGTATCCTGAATGTGATAAATTGAAAAAGGCTGCTTCCCGGGAAACGGAAATTTTCCTTTGTCAACCAATCAAAAAAATGATACAACATTACTTAGTTTTTTTATTCAATTACTCAAAACTTATTTTTCCATCAGATCAAACATTTCTTGCAACACTGCCTTGTCATCAAAATCATATTTAACCCCATTGATCTCCTGATATTTCTCATGCCCTTTGCCTGCCAATAAAATGATATCCTCTTTATGACTCAACGAAACAGCTGTCTTTATTGCTTCCCTTCTGTCAGCAATGGTGATACACTTTTTTTTGGCAATCATGCTCACTCCAGCCTCCATTTCCCTCAATATCTGCAGCGAATCTTCAAATCTTGGATTATCAGAAGTAAATATGACCTTATCGCTATGTTCGCAGACCACCTCTGCCATAACAGGCCTTTTTGTTGTATCGCGATTTCCCCCACAGCCTATAACTGTTATAATTTTTTCCATTCCCTGACGTAACTGACGAATAGTAGCAAGCACATTCAATAAAGCATCTGGAGTATGCGCATAATCAATAATTCCAACTACTTTCTCATTCTTACTTAGTATATAATCAAATCGCCCTTCGGCTCCTGTAAGATTACTTAGTGCCTGCAAAACACTTATTTGATCTTGCTTCAAACAAATAGCAGCCCCGTATACAGCCAGCAGATTGTAAGCATTGAATCCTCCTATTAATTTAAAATGCACATCAATCTCATTAACAATCATATGAAGCCCCAACAAACTATTTTCAAGAATCTTGCCTTTAAAATCAGCAAGTGTGTGAAGGCTATAAAAATATTTTTTAGCAGTACAATTCTGCAACATGATAGCGCCTCTTTTATCATCTGTATTGCTTAATGCAAAAGCCTCTTTAGGAAGCACATCAAACCATGATTTTTTTACTTTGATGTATTCATCAAATGTTTTATGATAATCTAGATGCTCATGAGTGATATTAGTAAAAATGGCTCCTGCAAATTGAATTCCAGCAATACGATGTTGATGTATAGCATGACTGCTACATTCCATAAATACATAAGTACAACCCTCTGATTCCATTTGAGCCATTAAGGCATTCAGGCTAATTGCATCTGGTGTAGTATGGGTGGAAGGAAGTACTGTATCACCAATTTGGTTTTGTATGGTACTGATAAGGCCACATTTATTTCCTAGAGCAGAAAATAATTTATAAAGCAACACAGCAATAGTAGTTTTCCCATTTGTTCCAGTAACTCCTACTACCTTCATTTTTTCCGAAGGTGCCCCATAAAATAAATGACCCATAAGTCCAGCAGCCAATGCAGTGTTTTCTACCTGCACATAAGTAACAATTTCTTTAAGAACAGGGGGCATTGCTTCACAGATAACAGAACCTGCACCTTGCTGAAGAGCTTGTTCTATATAATCATGACCATCGGATAAGGCGCCTTTGATTGCTATGAAACAACTTCCAGCTCTTACTTTTCTGGAGTCAATCTGAAGGTCAGTCACAGGGGCCGACATATTACCGTCTACCGATTTTATCTTTACCTTATATAACAGGTCCTGTAACA
>Ga0209190_1000976_pt1 | contig 20443 bp, 18 predicted proteins | sample M_140205_XF_Meta_FD_187315 | JGI IMG/M metagenome (GOLD analysis project Ga0209190, IMG submission 187315) | Freshwater microbial communities from Lake Montjoie, Canada to study carbon cycling - M_140205_XF_MetaG (SPAdes) (version 2) | ecosystem: Environmental > Aquatic > Freshwater > Lake... | reverse complement strand
CTTCTGGCCCACCGCTTTGGTTCCATTACTTGAGTTTTCACTATACCAGCCCACCGCGTTAAGATCATTGCTCCCGCTGTAGGTGTATCCGTGCGTGCTCACTCCTCCTCGTGCCGCCCACTCCCACTCCGCTTCACTCGGCAAGCGATAGCCCTTGGCACCCTCTACGATGGTCGGATCGGTCTGGCCTGTTTTGTAGGTCACGCCGCCTACTTGATAGACGGGCGGGAGCTCATCCATCTCGCTCTTTGCATTGCACCACTTCACCACATCATACCAATTTACGTCCCGCACCGGATGGTCGCCTGCGCTGCCACTACCGATGCCATCGAGATCGTAACCATGCGCCACCGCATACGTGCGCACAATCTGCCACTCGTCCCAGGTCACCTCGTATTTGGCGATTTTAAAGGCACGCAGAATCGTGTCGGCCAATTCAGAAGCAGCGGGCAGGACTCCTCCAGCCACTGTGATCATACCCGAGGCTGGCACTGGACCCGAGTCAGAGCCTTGGCCTGAGACAGCAATAAGGCCACTTCCGCTCGTCGCATCGGAACGCACACGGATATTGCCAGCAAAAGAGCTGGCCGAAGGCGGCGTGAATTTCACGATGATCTCACGTGATGCACTGGGCGCAATCGCTCCACTCCAAGCCCCGCCGAAACCAGTAGGATACTCGATGGAGGCCACATTGAGTTGGCCGAAGCCGGTGTTTTTGATCTCAAATACCAACTCGTCCGAGGCCCCCGTGCGCAAGACCCCGAAAGCGAGGTTCCCGCTCAATCCAATGACCTTGAACTCGGCCTGCAGCGCTGCGACTGAGGGGGCAATAGCCTGCACAGCAGAATCGGTCTGCGCTGCATCGCTCACCACCGCAGCCACCTGCGGGCTGAGCGAGGCCACGCTGCTCGTGAGCCCTGCGATGGCGGTCTGTGCGGTGTTCACCTGGCTGGCGAGCGCCTGCGCATCCTCGCTGGTCTTGGCCTTGAGCGCAAAGGGCACCGCGAGCAGCTTGGTGCGCGTGGATTCCTCGACGCCGTCCACCACCAGAGCGAGGTAATGCTCGGCCCCCGTGAGAATGTCGCCGACCCCGTGACTCTCCAGCGTGGAGTGAGTGGCACTGATCGCACGGCCCGCCGGGGGGATCTCCTCGTAGTAGACGATGGTCAGGCGCTTGGTTCCCGTGTTGTAGGTCACGCCGAACTGGTCCGCGTTGCTCGACCCCGCCGCCTGCGACCAGAGGTAGCTTCCATCGGTCAACGAGAGCGTGCCAGCCTGTGGGGTGCCGGTGATGGTCGCGCTGAAGACCTGCTTCTTGCCATCGGTGGTGGCCAGCAACTGCGTGGTCTCCACCGTCGTGCTGCCCGCCGCCCCGAACTGGAAGCTATAAAGCCCGCCCTTCACCGCGACTGCCCCGATCGTCTCGGCGTAGAGCACATTGCCACCCGTGGCAGCATCATAGATCTTCACCGCGAGGGTGCGGTTGCCCGTGACGGGAGCGCCCTGCGCATCGGTCAAGCGCCCCTGGTAGTTGATGGATGCAGGCACCGCCGCCGGCAGCACGGCAGGAAAGAGCACGGCGGCCAGCGCAATGAGGAGAAGTTTTGTTTTCATGGGTTGGGTGTGATGAGGAGTTCGACTTTCAAAAAATAGCGGCCGGTCGGTGACTGGCTCAGCGCGTAGGCCCATTCGACGATCGATCCATCGCCCGAAAAGGTGTCACGCTGGGTCCATGATTTCAGGTCGGCGCTGCCCCAGATGCGATACTGGCGACCGACAACCGTCGGGATGGTGAGCAACAGATCAGCGCCGCGCAGGGAGGAGGACGGACGGAAGACAGACGACGCACTGCGCGGGTCGGTGGCGGCCAGATACTCCATGAGGTTGTTCGTGCCGTCGGCATCGGCGTCAGCCAAAGGCGTCGTGCCGACCGAACCGAAATACTGCGACTCCCAAGCATCGGGCAAACCATCGGCATCCGTATCGGGCAACTCGGAGGCAGGCGAGGGATAGATCACCTCGATCAAGCCTGAGGCCAGGTCGCCGGTGGCGAAGGGCGAACCGATAGAAGAGTGGTTGGACCCCGCCCCGAGATCGTGCAAGCCGCCGCCGGAATCAATCCCAGCCCAACCGGTCGCAGCGCAGGCTGCAACCAGAAAAGCCGCAGCCCCCACGACGAGACTTAGTTCCTCTCGCATACAAAACGATCACTAAGCACAGATAATACGATGTTTCAAGGTGGTTATTGAGCAACAACCCTAGAAATAGGGTTACGATCTTGGCAACCAACGACTTGTCGATGCAGGCGCACTCGCCCCAAACGTAGGCAAGCCGGTGACTTCAATCGCTTATGCCCGGTCCCTCAACGCACATCGCTCAACTTTCAACTACGGATTTAGCTTGATGCCTACTGGAAAAAGAACCCCGCGATTTTGCCGCCGCTCAGCGTGAGACGCACGAGGAACTGGCTCTGGCCGACCTTCGGGATCAACTTCCACAGGTAAACCTCGCTGCCCTGTTGGTTCATCGCAGTGAGATATTCCAACTCATAGCCCTTTTGGCAAAGCGGCCCGATCGACGCGCTGGCCTTGAGGAACATGTCCTTGGCCGAGGGTTGTGTGACCACGAGCTTCATCTGCGCATCGCCTTCCTTCTTGCATTCGTTTTTGAAGCCCGTGAAATCGCCGGCGATCGTCGTCTGCAGAAGCGTCTTGGCTAGCGACAAGGGCCGCGGCGGGGATTCCACATGTGCCGCGACAGGCGCAGGTACAGGAACCTCGGGCCGGGGGGATGAAAGGCTGAAAAACAGCGCTACAAAAACCATGGAAACGACGACCAAGGTGGCCAAGAGATCAAGGCGCTTCATCGCACCAGCATTGCCAGGAAATGACTTTTGTCGAGAAAGTGAGGTAGGCCCATCGGGCGTTGATACTGCCCTAGAAAGAGCGTTGAGAGTTTATGGTTGAGAACCGGAGTCCGCCGCGGCGGACGGAGACAGGTCGCCGCGGCGACCAATTGAGGGTCTGAAAGCCAACGACTTGTCGATCCGGGCGTACTCACCCCCAGAGCAAGGCAAGCCGATAACATGAATTTCTCATGTTCAGTCCCTTAGCCACTCAGCTTTCAACTACGATTTTAGGTTTATCCTGCCCCCCTATCGTGAGAAAAAAGCCGCCTTGGAGGAACTGCGGACCCACAAGCACGGTCAAGATCTCACGGCAGCGGCTACGAGCGGACGAATTTGAAGAAGGCCCGGGCGCTCCGCTCAGTGTCGGCGGCGACTTTTTCGAGGCTTTCGCCGCGCAGCTGCGCGATCTTTTCGGCAACGAGGCGGACGTGGGCAGGCTCACAGGTTTTTCCGCGATGCGGCACGGGGGCGAGGTACGGACAATCCGTCTCGACCATATAGCCGCTGGGCGACACCGTCCTCGCCGTCTCCTGCACCAGCGCGGCGTTCTTGAATGTCACGATGCCGGTGAACGAAACGAGATGGCCCATCGCGGCAATTTCGGCGGCGTCCGCGGGCGCACCACCGAAACAGTGGAAGACGCCGCGCAACTTGCCGGTATAAGGGCGAAGGATGTCGAGCGTATCGTGCCATGCCTCGCGCTGGTGGATGATGACGTTGAGGCCAAGTTCGGCCGCAAGATCAAGCTGCGCTTTGAAGGCCTCGGCCTGCGCGGCCTTGGCCGCACCATCGGCGATGGTGGCTTCCGTCGACTCAATGGTTCCGGCCTGCAGGGCGCCGAAGACGGCAGCCTCTTTGCGGTCCGTGGTATCACGACTGGGGAGATGATGGTAATCCATGCCGGTTTCGCCGATGGCCACAACCTTGGGATGGCGCGCCAGATCGGGCAGTTTCTCCAGAAAATCCAGCGCACCCGGTTCCTGCGCCGAACAGGGGTGCAGGCCGACGGCGGCAAAGACATGATCATGGCGCTCGGCGATCTCCAGCGAGCGGCGGCAACTCGCCTCGTCGATGCCTATGGTGATGATGCGGGAGACGCCCGCGTCGCGGGCGCGGCGGAGAACGTCGTCCAACTGCCCTTCGAACTCCGGGAAATCGAGATGCGCGTGGGTGTCGGTGAGCACGGGAGCTACCAGCGCAGGACGGAGGAAGCCCAGGTGAGGCCACCGCCGAAGACGACCATGAGGATATGGTCGCCGCGTTTGATTCGCCCGGTGCGCTGCGCCTCATCCAAGGCGATGGCCACCGCCGCCGCCGAGGTGTTGCCGTAGGACTGGAGGTTGACAAAGAAGCGCTCCATCGGGACGTGGAGTTTGTCGGCGATCGTCTCGATGATGCGAAGATTGGCCTGATGGGGAATGAAGCACTCGATGTCATCCATCGTAAGCCCGGCGAGCGCGATGGCTTCCTTGGCTGCACCCATCATGGTGGTGACCGCGTGGCGGTAGACCTCGCGGCCGGACATCTTCATCGTGTTGGCCTTGCTGCCGATGTTTTCCGCGGTGAGCGGAAGGCGCGACCCCCCGCCGGGCACGCTGAGGATGTCGTCGAGGTTGCCGTTGCTGCCGGAGTGGATGGAAATGATCTCGCCTTGCCCTTCCTTGGCCGGCTGCAGCACCGCCGCACCCGCGCCGTCGCCGAACAGCACGCAGGTGTTGCGGTCGGTCCAATCAATGATGGCGCTGAGTTTGTCCGCGCCGATGACCAGTGCATTCTGCGCCGCGCCGGTGGCGATGAACTGCCGCGCGATCTCCACGCCGTAGAGAAAGCCGGAGCACGCGGCGGAGACGTCGAAGCAGGTGGCCTTCGGCGCGCCGAGGGCTTTTTGCACAAAGCAGGCAGTCGCGGGGAACGCCATGTCGGGAGTGACGGTGGCGACGATGATGAGGTCGAGGTCCCCAGCCTTGACCCCGGCATTCTCCAGTGCTTCGCGACCGGCCTTGATCGCGAGGTCGCTCGTCGCCTCGTTTTCCCCGGCGATGCGGCGCTCCTTGATCCCGGTGCGCTCGGTGATCCACTCGTCGGACGTATCCACCATGCGCTGCAGGTCCGCATTGGTGAGCACTTTCTCGGGAACGTATTTGCCGGTGCCGGCGACGGCCACGGGGCGGAGGACGGAGGAGGTCATTTGCGGGCGTGGAAAGCGGCGATCTCCTCGACGATGCGGGGATTGATTCCGCTCTGGATGGATTCCATGGCCACGCGGATGGCGTTCTTGATCGCTTTCGGGCTGCTCGATCCGTGTGCGATGATGCAAATGCCGTCCACCCCGAGGAGCGGACTGCCGCCGTATTCCTCGTAGTTCGTTCGCTTCTTGATCGTCTGGAATGCGCCTTTGGCCATCATGGCGCCGGCCAAGCGCAGGGGATTTTTCTTCAGCTCGTTTTTGAGCCAATGGAAGACCGCCTCCGCGGTGGCCTCGCAGGATTTGAGCACGACATTGCCGGTGAAGCCGTCGCAGAGGACGACCTCGACCGGATTTTGAAATAGGTCGTGGCCCTCGATGTTGCCGCGGAAATTCAGACCGCTGGCGCGCAGAAGTTTAAAGATTTCCTTGGTGAACTCGCTGCCCTTCGCATCCTCGCCGCCGATGGACATGAGCCCGATGGCGGGGTTCGAGTAGCCGAGCACGTAGCGGGAGAAAACCGCGCCCATGATGGCGTATTGCAGCATGTGTTCGGGGCGCGCATCGGTGTTGGCCCCCGCATCGATCAGGACGCAGAGGTTGGTCTCGGTGGGCAGCAGGGCGGCGATCCCGGGACGGTCCACGCCTTCGAGGGTGCGCAGCTTGATCGTGGTCGCGGCCACGGCTGCCCCGGTGTGGCCCGCGCTGACCACCGCCTCGGCCTGGCCATGCTTGACCAGATCGACGGCGCGGGAGATGGAGGAATCTTTCTTGCGGCGCACTCCTTCCACCGCGGTCTCGGACATCTCGACGACTTGGGTGGAGTGGACGATCTCGATGCGCGAGTCACGGCAACCATGCCTGTCCAACTCCGCACGAATGCGGTCGTTGTCACCGACGAGAAAAAGTTTATCGAGCTTGCGGAACTCGCGCACGGCAAGCACGGCGCCTTCCACGCAGGACTGCGGGGCGTAGTCGCCGCCCATGGCATCGAGCGCAACCCTCATCGGCTAAAGGGATAATTCCTCAGGCTGCGCTGATCGAGAGGACCTGGCGGCCTTTGTAGTAACCGCATGTCGGGCAGGCGGTGTGCGAAGGAACTTTGGCGCCGCACTGGGCACAGGTGCCCAGTTTGCTGGCGTGCCAGCGGTTGGCGGCCTTGCGGGTGCGCAGGCGCATCTTGGAGACTTTGCGTTTCGGGACTGGCATAAAGAGGTCAGCGTTTGAATTTAAGCTTATCCAACTGGTCCCAAGCAGATTCCTTCGATTCCTGCGTTCCTCCAGCGGACTTCGCCGCGCTTTGGAAGGGACAAGGTGAACTGCCATTTAGATCACAACGGGGATGGTTTGGCAAAGCCAATAAAATATCCTCCCGAACAGCCGGGGTGAGGTCGACCAGCTCCCCGCCTTCAATCTCGATCTGAGTGGCGAAGGCATCGACCTCGGCTGCAAAGAGAAAACTGCGCAGGCAGGCCACGCAGGTCATCTCGATCGGCACCGAGACCCGGCCCGTGGCGAAAAGACCGCCCCCGGAAAGGCCGATATCAAGCTCATAGCGCACCGGACCGGCGGCCTTGGCCCCAATCTCGCCGAGATCGAGGAACGCGGCGTCCTCCTCCCCCTCCAGGTGCTGGCCATCGGGCGGAATCTGCAGGAGATGAACGCCGATCATCGCGCGCCGCCACCGGCCGATTTTTCGCGCAGCGCCGCAACGACCGGCGCCGGCACCACGCCGGAGACATCGCCACCAAACAGCGCCACTTCCTTGACGATGCGGCTGCTGATGTAGCTGTAGTCCTCCTTGGGCATGAGAAAGATGGTCTCCACTTCGGGTGCGAGGCGGCGGTTCATCAAGGCCATCTGGAATTCGAATTCGAAGTCCGACACCGCGCGCAACCCGCGGACAATAACGGTCGCCTGCTCCGCCTTGACGAAGTCGACCAGCAGCCCGTCCATCTGCTTGACCCTCAACCGCGTCTCGCCGGGCAGCGAGGCCTTGATCAGCGCGATGCGCTCGTCCGCCGAGAAGAGTGGGCTCTTGCCTTCGCTCGGCGCGACCGCCACAACCACCTCGTCAAAAAGCCGCAGCGCGCGGCCGATGACATCAATGTGACCGAAGGTCACCGGGTCGAAGCTTCCCGGATAAATGGCGCGTTTCATGGTCTATTCCCATTCGATGGTCGCGGGCGGTTTGCTCGAAACATCATAGCAGACGCGATTGACCCCGCGCACCTCGTTGATGATGCGACCGGAAAGGCGCGCGAGCAACTCGTAAGGCAGGCGAACCCAGTCGGCGGTCATCCCGTCCCGGCTCTCCACCACGCGCAAGGCCACGGTATTCTCGAAGGTCCTCTCGTCTCCCATCACCCCGACCGAGCGCACGGGAAGCAGCACGGCGAACGATTGCCAGACACGGTCGTACCAGCCGGATGACACCATTTCGGACTGCACGATCTGGTCGGCGGCCTGCAGGACGCGAACACGCGCGCGCGTCACTTCGCCCAAGATTCGCACGGCGAGGCCGGGCCCGGGGAATGGTTGGCGCTGGACGATCTCGAGCGGGAGCCCGAGCTGCAGTCCGACCTCGCGCACCTCGTCCTTGAAGAGCTGCCGCAACGGCTCGACGAGTTGGAATTTCATGCGCTTGGGCAGCCCGCCGACATTGTGGTGGCTCTTGATCATCGAGGCCGGGTTGCCCGCGATGGGGACGCTCTCGATCACGTCGGGATAGAGCGTGCCTTGGGCCAGAAAGCGGTAGGGGCGCCCCTTGCGCTGTGCGGTCAACAACTTCGCCGAGCGCTCGAACACGCGCACGAACTCGTTGCCGATGATCTTGCGCTTGCGCTCGGGATCAGTCACGCCGCGCAGCAGACCGAGAAATTTGGCCGACGCATCGACGATGCGCAGATCCATGTGGAAGTGCTTGCCGAAAATTTCGCGGACCCAATCGCGCTCACCCGAGCGAAGCAGTCCGTTATCGACGAAGATGCAGGTGAGCTGAGGCCCGATCGCCCGGTGGAGAAGCGCGGCAGCAACCGAGGAATCCACGCCTCCGCTCAGACCGAGGATCACGCGATCCTCGCCAACCTGCGCGCGGATCTCTGCGCAGGCGCGATCGATGAAGGAGTCGGCCGTCCAGTCCGGACGGCAGCCGCAGATGCGGAGGAGAAAATTTTCGATCACCTCGCTGCCCCGCGGGGTGTGGGAGACCTCGGGGTGGAATTGGAGGCCGTAGAACCCGCGCTTCAGGTCGGCGATCGCCGCGGCTTTCGAGTTTTCGGTCGCGCCGACGGCGGTGAAACCGCGCGGCAATTTGGTCACCTTGTCCCCGTGGCTGTTCCAGACCTCGAGCTTGCGTGGCAGCCCGGCGAAGAGCGCGTTTTTCCGCGTGACGGACAACTTGCCGGGGCCGAACTCACGGCGGCCGGAAGGCTCCACCGCGCCACCGAGGTCGCGCGCCAGCAGTTGCATGCCGTAGCAGATCCCGAGCACCGGCAACCCGAGCCGGTAGATACCGCGGTCCACCCGCGGCGCACCCTTGGCGTAGACGCTGGCCGGGCCGCCCGAGAGGATGATGCCCTGCGCTCCGCTGCGCTTCAATTCGGCCGCGGTGGTCGTGTGCGGCAGGATCTCCGAGTAAACCCGGCACTCGCGCACGCGGCGGGCGATCACCTGCGTGTATTGCGAGCCGAAATCGAGGATGACGACTTTGGATGGAACCCCGGACTGGGGCTTGCGCGGACTCACTGGTATTGGGGCCCGAAGGAGTCTGTGGTTGGACTGGTCGAGATCAGTCTGCCCTGCCCGGTGATTCCTTGATCGAATTTCTGGCTGACATCATCGCCCGCCTCCTGCACTGCGGTGCAGCCCCCGGAGGCGAAAGCAATCGCCGCCGCCAAAAAGAGAAGAATGTTTTTGAATTTCATCTTGGCCATGGTTTGCACGGACAAAATTAACCGCCCGCGGGAGACGGGGCAAGGGACAAGGTTCGGATGGCGGAAAGAAATTTTCGGAAGACGCCGGCTGCCCACCTCCGGCCGGCCTCATCGGAGTAATGCACGCCATCCCCACCGCTGCGGCCGGCCCGGTAGCCGCCGGTGACCTGCCGGGAGTTGACGGTGTAAAAGCCCATGCTGCGGGCGGCGGCGTTGATCCATTGCTCCAGCTCGGCATGCACGCGCGCCGGAAACTTCGACGAGGCCGGCGGAAGAACCCAGAAAATGGCGCGGGGCGGCTGGCCTCGCCGTAACTCGGTGATGAAATCACTGATGATTTTACGGTATTTCGTGCCGTCGGATGCAACGCCCAAGGCGAGGGCGTCCATCCAATTGGTGCCGAGTTGCACAATGACAAACTCGGCGTTGTATTTTGCGGTGATGCTGCGGAGCTTAGGGGTCTTGACCTGACGGGGCCGTCCGCCGTTGTCGTATTGGTAGAGCTGCGAGCCCGAGGGCGTGGTCTGGCGGTAGCCGCATTTGGTGACGAAAACAGGACCGGGCAGCCAGCTCTCCGGCGAGGATCCGCAGGATGCGAAAACGCACAGGCTGCCTTCTCCGAAGCTGCGTATCACCAACGACTGGATGGCAGCGCCGAACGGACCGACGGACAAGGAGTCGCCGATCAGTAACACTTTGACCGGCTGCATGCCCGCCCCGTGCACCGGGACAACTGCGGTGACAATGGCCGCACAAAACCATGCGGCAGCTGCGAGGCGCCGGATCCTCACAAATGCAGCGCCAGTTTGCAGTTGTCCTCCTCGGCGATGAAGCGGTCGAGTTCGAGAAAACGCGGATCGTCCTTCGACTTGAGCGTGGCCCACGGCGTTTGCTCGACCGGGCGCAGGCGCAGGATGCGGTTTTGGCCGAGGCTGTAGCTGTGCATGGACTGCCGCTTGCCCGCGATATGCGCGGCATGGAGAACAACGAGATGGGTTCCGGAAAATTTCCCTTTCAGCACCTGCTGCACGCGGTAGACGAAGGCGACAAGCGAGTCGTTATACGGCGCGATCTCCTCATGCCGATAGGGCGGGTTGATTTTTTCCAGCGAACATTGCACGACAAGTATCTCGGCCTGCTTGTCGGGCAATTCGGGCTCGGCTTCGGACGCGACGATGGTTGATCCATCGCCTGCCAGCGGCGCGGCCGCGAGATCTTTCTCGACGAAGCCATGAACCCCCGCCGCCCAGTTTTCCATGTCCTCACCGAAAAAATGCTGCTTGTCGGGCTGCAGGTGCTTGTAGGGGTAGTTGATGAGTTCGCGGCTGTCAACGACCCTCATGCCCGGACCGGCGCAGGCATTGAGCCGCTCGATGAGGAGATCCTGGGTCTCTTGCGGCGTGATGCCGCTGACCGGAGGCGCCACCCAGTAGAGGCGCTTGACCGGAGGGTCGGCCTCGGCGACCCGGGCCAGAAATGGAGTGATGAAGGGGTCGAGAGCTTCGCCGCGGGCTTTTTCCCTTCCCTTGAGCAGGTCGAAGAGGTTGCTCCCGAGCTGCACGATAATAATTTCCGGGTGCAGCGTGGAGAGAAGGGTTTCGATCTTCGGCACCGCGTGGTGCGTCGGCCGGTGGCCACGGCGCATCCCGAAGGTGTCCTGCATGGAAGCCGGAGAGCCGTGGCCGCGCGATTCGATGCTCCAGTAACCGCAGCGTGACTGCGCCTTGGCGTAATTTTTCAGCTGCGTCCAGGAAAGCGGCTGCGTGCCGCAGGCCATGTAGGTGTTGACGCGCGGCACGCCGGCGTCACGGAACTTCTGGTCGAGGCGCTGGCCGAATCCGCACAACGCCAGCGAGTCGCCGATGATGAGAAGGGAGGAAACATCACGGCCCCGGAGGGCGAATGCCCGGCTCGCGCCGCAGACCGGAGCGAGAGCGGCCGCACCCAGCAGCTTGAGGAAGCGGCGGCGCGGCCAGAGAACCGCATTGCTCGCGGGATGAGTAGGCAATGAGAGGTGCTCCTAAACCTCCAAACGCGGAATGTCGAGCGGAAAATCTAGGATTTCACTTTTGGCCACGGTTGTCTAACAAGCAGGTGACGATGACAACCTCCCCCAGCCCACGTCCCGCGTTGCGCCGCCATCTGCCCGCGTCAGCCGTCCTCGTTTTTCTCGCCGCCATGGCGACCCCGAATTTTTGTCCGGCCCAAACCACCAACCTCATGGCGGTCGATGCCATCACCTTGAGCACCAAGACGCCGCTCGGTGATGCCAGTATCACCTTGCCGGCCGGAGCACCGCTCGAGCGTTTCGAAATCCAGGGCGAGAACATCAAGGTCTGGCAAGGCCCCTTCACAGCAGTGCTTCCGCTCACCGCAACGACAACACAGGTCGCCCGGCAACCCGCACCGGAAAAAATGCTGCCGAGCGCCACTGTCGCCGCCGCCACAACAGCGCCGACATCAGCCGCGACTCCCGCTCCAACGCCAACCGCCGCGACTCCCGCCACCGCAGGTGCCCCCGACTCTGCCGCGGCAGCCAAGGCGTTGCTGCAAAGCCTGTCGCTGGAAAAATGGCCCGTTTGGTCCATGCCCGCCGCCCTCGGAGCCCTCGCCCTCTACGCGCTTTTTTCCACCATCGCGTGGCTGAGATCGCGTCGGAAAAATTCCGCCCCTCGCAACCGCACCGCCCCCCTTCCCGTGATCATCATGCCCAAACAGTCGGCCAGGCCGGCTGAATTCAAAGATGACGGACGGGCCATCACCTGCCCGCTCTGCGGGGACGGCATTCCCGTGGAGAAACTGCGCGACGGGCGCAATGTCTGCCCCTCTTGCCGCGAATCTTTCGTCTGCGCTTGAGCGCCCGTCAGGCGCCCTTGCCCGCCAGACCCGATGCCGTTTTTTCCGCCGCCTCGCGCAGGCTCTTTTCGTAATCCGCCTGCAGCTCGTTGCTGAACAAAAGCACCCGCCCCTCGCCGGTCGATGGATTGACGATTAGTTGCGCGCTCACCGTCTGCCCCGGCCAGACCCAGCAATTTTCCGAGGCATCCCTGTGCGGTTGCGCGCCATAGCCCAGCACGAGCGCCTCGCGCAGGATCGTCGTCTGGCGGTTGTCCGGGGTGGCGAAGCCCACGGCGTAGAATTTTCCATTCACGAAATAATAGACCAACTCTCGCGCCACCAGGCCGCCGAGCACGTGCGATTCTTCCTCGCGAAGATAAAGCGTGACGGGATCGCCCGGCGCAGATGCGCCATCCGCCGCTTCGAGTTGCCACGTCTTGCGCGCCTCGTCCAGGGTGGCCCCGAAGGGCACGCCGCAGAATGACTTGCTCTGGTCCGGGAAGGGCACCGGCGCAGCCTCCTGCGCACGCAAGCAGGGCGCGGCCGCCATGAATACGAGGCAGACGGGCAAAGTGAGGCGAAAAACGCTCATGCTGCGGGATTGTCTGCGGACAATGTTCTTGCCGCGGCCAGAATGGGATTCGCTCATGCGGGCTTTTGTTTAACGCCGCACCTTGAGTCGGTCAACATCCTGCGGCCAAGCAGGAATCGTGCTTTGCATGCTCGGAGGGAGAGCGGGTGACGAGACTCGAACTCGCGACATCTTCCTTGGCAAGGAAGTGCTCTACCAACTGAGCTACACCCGCAAAATATTCAAAAAGAATTGCTTGTTCCGAGCAAAGATACGCGTGTGCTAGCTTTTTGCGTGCTAGAGCAACGCACGAACACCTTTAGTCAGGCATGGAAAACTAGTGATGCCCGGTCAGACTGGCAAGCGTTTTTCACCGCGCAGGCGTGGCGCTGGTCACGGCAAAAAAGATGCAGTTCAAAGCAGCGAGGCTAGGGCGCAGGAGATGCGCGAACATTTGTGAAAACGCGTCCTCGGCAGAAGCACTCGTCGGGAGCTTGCGTGAACGGATTGCCCAAGGCACGCCCTACGGGCGATTCAGGCAGCGTTCACCTCGGGGCCGCCCAGTTTGCGCCAAAGGAATCCATAGGCGCAAACAAAGACAAAACAGACGAGCGGAACAACGAAGCTGAAGGAGACGTTCGTCAGGTCGGCAATGTGTCCCATGAGTTTGGGCACAATGGCTCCGCCCATGATGGCCATAACCAAAAACGAAGCGGCGCGCTTCGCCCCAGCGCCGAGTCCGGCGATACCGAGAGCGAAGATTGTGGGGAACATGATAGACATGACAAAGTAGGTTCCGAATACGGCGGCGGTGGAGACCCAGCCGAGCTTGAGGACAATCAGTGCGCAAAGCAGAGCGCCCAAAGCGCCGTAGAGCCCGAGCACGCGGTGCGCGCGGAATTTTTTGACCAAGCCCGCCCCCGTGAAACGTCCCGCGAGAAAGCAAAGGAATCCGGCAGAGGCCAGCGTCGATGCCGTGGCATTGGAGACGACGACCGGCGGCTGCGAGGTCATATAGTTGATGAAATAAGCAAAGATCCCCGACTGCGCTGCGACGTAAAAAAACTGCGCGAGCGTCGCGGCCGAGAAGTGCGGTTTCAGCCAGATGCTGTCCGAAGCAATCTGCCTGGCGCGCAACGCGAGCAACACGCTCAGCAGCGCCGCAGCAGCCACCGAGACGGTGAATAGCACTTTGCCAAAACTCGCCTGATCGAAGATGGAGACTACCGCTGTCACAATCATACCAAGCGAGGCCGATAGGACGAGGAGGTTGAGCCAGAGCAAGGCCAAGGCAAACACGCGTCGCTGGCGCGCAACTGCCGCGGGAACCGCCGCATGATGAATGGATGAAGATGCCGCCTCGCTGTCGCCCGGCGTGATGTCGGGCAACTTCACGCGCGAGAAGACGGCAGCGAGAAGCAGGACCACGACGCCGACCGCCGCGTAGGGAATCCATAGGGTCTCCGCACCCATGCTCTGCCCAGTACGATCCGTGCCGTAAAAAAACATGGCGCCGGCCATCGGCCCGAAAACCCAGCCGATGCCATTGAAGGACTGGGCGAGATTGATGCGCGTGGCGGCATATTCCGGCGCGCCGAGCACCGTGGTGTAGGGATTCGCTACGGTTTCAAGGAAGGTCAAACCCGCGGCGATAAGGCAAACACCGAGCAGGAACGCCCAGAATTGCGCGATCTGCGTGGCAGGAATAAACCACAGACCCCCCGCAGCCACCATGAGCAGACCGGCGATGATTCCCCCACGGTAGCCGAGCTTGGTCGCGATCCATCCGGCCGGCAGCGCCATGAGGAAATAGCCGAGATAATGCGCAAATTGAACCCAAGCGGACTGGGCCAAGGTCAAACCCAACTCCTCCTGGAAATGCTTGTCCATGACGTCGATCATTCCGTTGCAGAATCCCCACAAAAGGAAAAGCGAGGAGACGAGCGCGAAGGTGACGAGATGATTTTTACCGTCGGCTGTGGAGAAAATGCGGGGAGTATTCATTGGTCAGTGGGAGGAGGGTTTGAAGGCGTCGCGAATTTCCAAAATGCCCGCACCGAGCGTGGCGGCGGAGAGGGCATCGAGTTGCTCGGGAGCGCCCGCGAAATGCACCGTGATCTGTTTGTGCGTCAGGCTCGCGCCAGGAGCGAGTTCCGCCCCGGCTGAGGACGTTTCCAATTCGTAGAAGGGACCGAGCGGAGGTTCGCCGGGGACCGGAGAGCCGTCGTTGTAGGCGTTGATCACGTCGCCGGCAAAGGGATCTTCCTGTTTTTCCCACATGGAATTGACATAGCGACCATCCTTCGCAAACGGATCACAGCGCACGATGGTAAGTGCTCCGAGATCGGGCGAATAACTGCCGGCGAAAGGTGTGGCTCTCAAAGGAGGGATGCCGATTTTGCCTCGGGAAGCGCCGTCGCCTTTGAAAAAGACCACACCCTTGCCAACCTTGAGGCGATCGGCGGAAATTTTCCCGAAGTAGGCATCGTTGACCACCTGCCCCTCGCCTTCTTTGCGGAACGGGATGGCCATGACTGTGGAAGGCGACGGCTTGTACATGCCGAGGATCCAGACCGAGAGCACCCCGGTGTCCGTGTCCCACGCTCTCTCGCCGCGGTTGGTGATGGTGTTGACCGTTTCGTAGGCCACGAAAGGAAGATTCTCCGGAATATCCACACCGAGAGCCTGCGCAGTTTCCGGACGGTCGAGCAAACGCACCCTGCGCTCGACGGCGAGATCGAATTTCGTGCCGGACTGGTTGGCGACGGAAAACTTTCGGGCGAATACAGCCTGCGTTTCATCGGAGGAGACCAACTCGAAACTCTCGGCGTCGATCGGCGCGGGAGTTTTCCAATCCGCGAAGTCGAACGTCGCCCCCGGTCCGAAGAAGATGCCGAATTGTCCGCCCTCCGGCCCGAGCCAGAAGCGCTCCTCGCCGCCGAAGACGTGGATTTTGGCTTCGAGGGTTCCTTTGGCTTCTTCCGGAGGCACGACTCCCTTGCCGATGAGTTTGTAATTCAACCAACCGTAGCTCTTGCCGGTGTCGCCCGTAGCCGTGCTGGTCATGACGCGCCCTTGGTAGGACGGTACCACGGCGACCGCCGCATCGCCGCGGCGCAGGAGGATTGCGTCGGTGTGCTTTTTAAGAAAGGCGGTATCTTCGCCGAAGTTGGATGGAGTCTGATCCATGTCATCACCGGCAAAAGCGCAGGAAGATACGACGCAGAATATCAGCCATTGCTGCAGCATTTTGGTCATAGTTATAGATACTGGGCATCGGGGTCAGGAGTTGATTGGAAAACGCGGAGGACATCACATCAGTTCGCGATCTTCAGTAGAGCGGACCGAAGTTAGCGCAGGCGCGGAAGTCGGCACCCATCAAATCGTCGGTGCCGAAGGCGGCCCAGGCACTGGGGCGGAAGACCCGCGCGCGGTCGACATTGTGCATGTAGACCGGAATGCGCAGCAGGCTGGCCAAGCTGATGAGGTCCGCACCGATGTGGCCGCAGCTCATCACACAATGGTTCGCGCCCCAGTTGTTCATCACCGAGTAAGTGTCGCTAAAGGGCCCCTGCCCCGTAAGACGCGGCGCGAACCATGTGGTCGGCCACGTGGGATTGGTGCGCTCCTCGAGCAGGCGGTGGGTTTTCTCGGGCAAGTCGACCGTCTCGCCCTCGGCGATCTGCAGCACGGGACCGAGCCCATGCACGAGGTTGAGGCGGTAAATCGTCGCCGGCATGCCGCCGCGCGTGACATAGCGCGTGCTCCAACCGCCTCCGGGAAAATATTCGGTGATCGACGGATGCCATGTCGTCGCGCCGAGGCAGGCTTTGACTTCCGGCAGCGTGATGTCCCAGAACGGTTTCATCGCCGGCTTCCCGCTGACGGTTTGTTGCCCGCAACCGTCGATGGCCGCCGGTCCGGAGTTGATCAGGTGCAGAATTCCCTGCGCTGCGGCACCGCTCGGTGTTTCGCCGGAAACGCGCTGCATGGCTTCCGCGCTCCAGTAAGTGCGCAGGTCTGCGAAAATTTGCGGCGTGTTCGTGAGCAGATAACCGAAGAGCATGCTCGCCCCGTTGAGCGCGTCGTTCTCCGTGGCAACGATGTAAGGCGCACGTGGGCCGTTCCAATCGAACGATGTGTTGAGGATCGCCTCGAGGAAATCGCCGTTGGGCATATGGTCGGTCCAATGGCGCTGGCCCTGAAAACCCGAAGCAATGGCGTGGTGGCCCTGCGCCTCTTCGCCGAAGCCCGCCTTGGCCAACTGCGGATTGCCGGTCATCAGATCGCGCGCGATCAGTGCCATCTTGACGGAGATTTCCCATTCCGCATCGAGTTGCTTACGCGAACGTTTGGTTTTCGGACTGTTCCAGTCCTTGCCTTCCTTGCAATTCACTTTGACCCACTTGAGCGCCTTAACAAACTCGGCTTTGTCGTAGATCCCCCGCTCGATGCGGCGGATGAATTCGGTCATGTCGACCGACTCAACGCGCATGCCGAGCCAATGCTCGAAGAACGCGGGGTCGAGGATCGATCCAGCGATACCCATCGAGGTGCCGCCCATGGCGAGGTAGGCCCGGCCGCGCATCGTCGCGGCGGAAAGTCCGGCACGAACAAAGCGCAGGATTTTTTCCTCCACGTCGGCGGGAATTTTTTTGTCCCCCGCATCCTGCACATCGCGTCCATAGATCCCGAAGGCAGGCAGCCCTTTTTGCGTGTGGCCGGCCAGCACCGCGGCGAGATAGACCGCGCCCGGACGTTCTGTACCGTTGAAACCCCACACGGCCTTGGGCGTGAGAGGATCGGCATCCATCGTCTCCGATCCGTAACACCAGCACGGCGTGACGGTGAGCGACACGCCGACATTCTCTTTGCGGAATTTTTCCGCGCAAGCCGCGGCCTCGGCCACGCCGCCGATGCAGCCGTCGGCAATCACGCATTTGACCGGTTCGCCGGTCGGATAACGCAACTTGGACGAGATGAGTTTGGCTGTTGCCTTGGCCATGTTCATCGTCTGCGCTTCGAGCGACTCACGCACGCCGCCGAGACGACCGTCGATGGTCGGACGAATGCCGACTTTGGGAAAATTGGAGAGGACGGGGTTGGGCATGGGAATTGTTTTAGCGTTCGGTTTTCAGCATGTTGGGATTTTTCTGCGTAACTTATTCCGGACTTATGAGGATCTTAGCGCGTCGATATTCTTCATCGGGAAGCCTGTCGATGCGAGCATCAACCGCGTCGCCCCGTGGATCTCGGAATCCTCGCCACGTAGACATCACTCCTGCCCGCCCTCCTCAAATCCTCGGCGTTCCTACCTCGGGCGGAGGCGGAGGGCAGCGGAATCCGAACCGACCTCTTCGTTCGGGCACAGCATGGGATAAATTGTGCCGCCGTCGGCCAGAGTTGCATGGCTGGACGAGGCAGAGACCTAAGGAGAAGAGACGGCTCGCCTCCGCAGCGGAATGGCTTTACGTTAGGACGGATGCAGTCCGCTCGTATTGCTGGGTTACTGTTCATAGCCGTCGCCGCGTCGCAGGCGCAAAATCCGCCCGCCGCCCCAACAAATCTCATCCGCAACGGCGGCTTCGAGCGGACACTTCAGGCTCCGAACCTCTGGACCGGCGTGGACAAGGACGGATTCCTCGCCGGGTTCCGCGGTTACCTGCCAGTTCTGAACGAGTCGGGAAGCATCGGCGACATTCCGATGCCCTTGTCGGTCGCGGTCAAGGACATCAACAACGACGGTCTGCCCGATCTCGCGACGGCGGATCCTCTTGGTTATTTCCGCTACTATCTGAACTCCGGGACGAAGGAGTCCCCGAAGTTCACGTCCGGCATTGCCTCCACGCCCTACCTCAGCCTCAATGATGGCCTGCCCCCGCCGGAACTTCCCGGAGCAGGGGGCGTGCCGCAAAGGCAAACCATTTGGTCGCAGCGCCGCATGGGTGTCAGGCTGTCGCTGACCGACTTGGGCGCCGGCAAGACGGGCTTGGTCGCGGGCAATTACTTCGGCGATATTTTTCTCCTTCCCCAAGCCGGGCAAGCAGGTTTTCCCCAGCCCCAGTCGATCGACAAGGCGATGGTCCAGTTTTCTAAATCGGACAAAAGACGCTGGGGAAATGTTTTTGCGCCGCTGCTCCACGATTGGGATGGCGACGGCAAAAGCGATCTGATCGTCGGCGAGGGTTCCTATTCGGCCAACAACGTGCACCTCCTGCCGAACGAGGGCTCCACCGCCACCCCGATCTTCAATCTGGAGAGTCGAAGTGTTCTCGCTCTCGGCGAAGGACGACAGCAACTCACACCGGCTATCGCCGACTTCAACGGCGACGGCAAAGACGACCTGCTCGTAGCCGACAGCCGCGGACGGGTGACTGCCTATCTCCGACCAGCGAATTGGAAGAAGGGCGACAGCATCGCGCCGACCGGCTATTTGGCCAAAAGCGGCGGGCTTACGCAGGACGAGACGCAGGCTCTTGTGCTCGGTTCGGGTGTCCACACCGTGGCCGTAGGCGACCTCAACGGCGATGGTCTCTTCGATATCCTCGTGGGCAAACCGAATGGCAGAGCCGCTTGGGCGCCAAACAAGGGAACCAAAGGACAACCGAAGTTCGAATCGCCGACAGACCTCACCGGGGACAAGCCCTCCCCGGGCGTGTGGTTTTTGCCGTCGCAGTGGGACATGGACATCGGCGACAGAAGGGGAAATTTCTTCGTCTATGCGAACTGCATTTCCTCGCAGGAAGATCCTTCGGTCGATGCCAAGGAGGGGACCAGAGCTCTGAAATTCGGTTTCGCCGATGGCCGCGGTAGCGCTTTGGCCAAGATGAATATTCCCGGTTCCAGTTCGTTCGCCTTCGGCAAATACATCCAAAACAGCAGCTTTTATGATCTTTCCCTTGGCCATCGCCTGCTTGGCGCGCCGAGCAACACAATCATGCTGCAGCAGAGTTTGCAACTGGAAGCCGGCAAGCCATACACCCTGAGTTTCCAGCACAAAGGATCGGGCGTAACGCGGGCGAATATCTTCCTCGGATGGTGGGGATTCAAGGAGCTCGGGGAGGCCAAGGTGACCCGCGGGGCCCGTGGGCAGACATCGGTCGAGTATAATCATGCCAACGAGCAAGACAAAATCTCCAAGGACTTCCGGCCGGGGACATCGTGGTCGACAGTCGAAGAAAAATTCACCGTGAATTTCAAAAACAAGGATCTCAAGAACGAGAAGACCACGTACAAGGCCGTCTTGATCATCGTCTTCGAACTCACTTCGCCCGACGGCGTGCTCTACTTGGACGATCTGAAACTTGTTCCATCGGCTTGAGCTGTTCGCCACACGGCGAGCCGGATCCGCATCCGCCGTCAGGCAGCGAATAGCCTTCCTCGCATCTCCGGAATTCCGTCGCAACCGGCGATATCCGGGGCGCCACTTCGACACAGCGCGAAAGACCGGAAAGCGCCCCGCTCGCCACGCCGATGGGATAGTTGGCCCAAGCGCACAAGGCAAAATCAGGAGACGGTCCGCGATGGCCCGCACCATCAGCGTGGTCTTTGCGTAAATTTTCCAACTCGGGTGCATTCACCGTCGTCGTGAAGAGCGCGCTCTGAAGTCGGTTTGAAGATTTTTCCGCGCACGCTGCTGAGGCTGGTGTCGATGGTCGGACGGACGCCGAACACGGGAATGTTGGAAGGGACGGGATTTGGCATGCGGAAGTTTTCAGTGTTCGGTTTACAGCGTGTCAGGATTTTGCCGCGCAACTTATTCCGGACCTTTGGCGATCTGCGCGCGGCGGTAGTCTTCATCCGGGCGCTTGTCGATGCGCTCGCTGACCGCGGACGGCAGGAATTTCGGCGAGCCCACGGCAAGAGTGCCGGTAAGAACGCGCGCCCATTTGTCGAGCATGAGGAGAATGTTGAGCACTTCTTTGGCACTCGCACCCAGAGCCACAGGTCCGTGGTTCTCAAGCAAGATCACCTTCGGTGCTGCGCCATGCACGACGCGGAATTCG